>Ga0224511_10003105_pt1 | contig 11727 bp, 8 predicted proteins | sample SF_May12_sed_USG_2_FD_169988 | JGI IMG/M metagenome (GOLD analysis project Ga0224511, IMG submission 169988) | Sediment microbial communities from San Francisco Bay, California, United States - SF_May12_sed_USGS_8_1 | ecosystem: Environmental > Aquatic > Marine > Sediment | place: USA... | reverse complement strand
TTGTGTGCCCATGCTATGATTTACACTGCGATGCCTGGTTGTACCAAATACCATCATTGTGAAATCCTATCTACATGAAATCTAATTTCACTCCCATAACAATGACTTAGGTTCATATCAGCAACCTTTACCACTGCATGAAATGATAGCTTATAATAGATAGCAAGCAGAATGGACCCAGGACAAGAACTTCCTGGTTTAATTCTCAGTTCGGGTGCCATCTTGTCTTTGACCCTTGAAAGATTCGCGATTTTAAATAAAATAGGTCCATTCATAGAGTAAGAAACATCAAGGTCTATGCTGGAAATGCCGGGTATATTGGTTTAGTGATGCTACCTGTATAAAAGAAAATTATTTTGTCTCTCTGGTGACCTGATCTATTAACCACAAGGCCACCACACTACATTTTTTTAATAAAACCACTCGTGTAGACAGTGATGTCTTAGAATCTAGCACACCAAACAGTCCATGATTTCTAGTATTTTTTGTTTGCGTTTGCTTCAAAACTTAGGAAGGAATCTCTATTACTGCTGCCTGCTCACCCATTATAATATATCCAGCAAAACCATTTTTATAGATTGATTTGATTCAAGACACATGTACGTGATAGCAAATACTGTCTTTATTTTCATAAACACATTTCTCCAGCTAATTTTTTCTACCAGGGCCCATCCTATTCAACAGACCTCCTGAGCCTGGTGCTTATTGGAGCGGTAGTAGCTAGGAATTATGCGAGGAGCTCATTCTCACAACGGAAGCTCAGCTTGACTAGGACTGAACCCAGGATCTTTCAATCTTGAGCTAAACACTTTAGTCATTGAGGTATTTAGCAATCCCTTCAGCGAAGAGCACATGGAGATTTTTAAAATCGACAGAGGAATTACTTATTGAATTTCTGTGCTATAGCTGATTTACACAGAGCATATGATTTGGTTTGTCTTTGTATTTATAGCGCCAAGCCTATAAATAAAGGGGGAATGCCTGGCTGAATTTCAAGCACGCTGCGGCTATATCTAGCTGGTATAGGAATGCTGATGCCAAGGAACAAATCCCCTCATCTATTACACATAATAATACTATTTACATAGGAGTAGATAAGATGTGGGTTTAATGGTTTACGAAAGTCGTCATTATGTCATAAATGGAATCAGGGATTTTGCTGACCATGTGGTCCTACAGCGAAGTATCCATAAGGGCGCCATACGGAGTCTCCTATTAACTTCAGATACAGACATCAAGACTATATCACAGTCTAGTTATCTCTTATTGCTAGACAAAATGGTAGATAGTGAGGTATTACACAAGTCGCTCTCAAACCATGCTCAGCGCTTAGGAGAAGAGGCGCTCTTACCAGATTGATGCAGGTAATAATACACAAGGCCTTTTGGAGCCTTGGAACCACTATCCAGAGTGCCTTTTGTTCGCTCTATTCAGCTGGATAATGACTTTAATCTGGTTTTGTGCCACTGGCCCCATCCTCCTTACAACATTAAATCAAGCAATTAACACTAAATTGAATGATCTATTACAACAGCCTGGGGTATTGTTCGAATGGCCTCGTAGCTTAGCGTAGTAGCGGGAATACCGAAGCAAGCGCTAAACCCTTCTATAAAATGCTGAATATTACTCAAAAGCCCACAGAGATATCCTTAATTTGTTAACTAAATCAGTGTTACATAGACCATGTGAGAGTCATTCATGTCTTGTTGCGTGAGGTCTACGGGTGGACAGCAAATACCCTTTATATAAGTTTTACACACCAGGCCGAGCTTTAACAGACAGACAGGACATGAAAATTTGTATATAGTTTTTAACTCTAAGTATCCGACTCCCCAATGTCGACTAATAGTACCAAAATAAAGAAATGAATGAATTAATTGGGTTGGAAAGGTTGTGACTTCCAACACAGAAAATTTCAGCCCAGTGTTTGACATTCACACCATGTTTGTGTAGCAGATTTTCTCATAGCTAGTTAACAAGGTAGGGACCCTCAGATATGAGGCGTCAGCATGCTCACATTTTAGGTGTGCCTGTCTAATTTGTATAATTTGTTAAGAATTGATTAGCTGGTGTAATCAGCCCCATCAGTGTGGACGCAGAATTCAGTCTCCTGGTTGTTAGTTGCCCCCACTCAAATGAGCACAAACTTAAAACCCGAATCATCTTAGAAACACACATGGTTTTGTGAGTAAGACCATGACTTCTGTACGGGAGCCTTGGATTCGAATCTCGGAAACGCCAATGGTGGAGACAGGAAGGGGCATCCGTTACCTGTTTCCCTGTTAGCCAGAGTTAGGAGTTTGAACCACACAAAGTCAATAATAATGATAGGAAGGGACAGCCACTCCAATTCGCTTCTGAGCTATAACAAACTCCTCCAATTTTGCCCAGATGAATCATGCTGGGTAACCACAGCTGGACTGGAGTCCTAAGAAAAGAAGCTCTAATGCCCTCTTCGTTATCAACAGGAAGTAATGACTTATGCCTTAGGCCTTACGACACATGATATACAGCCACACATAGGGATTATAAACAGAAATAGGCTTAAATAAAGAATCCAAGCATTTTTGTTATCTAAATCCTGCCATTTCTACTCCAAATGGCTCAAGGCTATCAGATTATATAGAGATGATATTAGATATGGTGATAGCAGTGAAGCAGCCTTTAAAGATTATTGATGAGTGTGCTCTAAATATTATGAGCCAAACCATAAAATTTTTTGTGCCCGAGGTCTTCCTCCGCGCGCGTTGGGGATCTGCCCCAGATCAAATGTAAACACAAATCTCCATATCCGTATTAAATCTCCTAGTTTATTATTAGTCTGCTTGTTAGGTTACTCCCGCTTTACCCACTTTTAAAAAAGATCCATAAAATTTATTTCGCCACTGTTAATACGACCCAGTACAGATGGCCAGATGAACAGAGCATTCAACTCAAGGTGTTCACACCAAAACTCGCAGACTCCTTAATTTGCTTGATTACCATGAGAGCCAATTGAACATGGTAATAAGTAGTATAGTTTGTATGCGAATGATGCCAACACACGCGCCAGAGCAAGCCATCCGGCTAGCCAGCCTGACTAAGGGGTGTATAGAAGGGGGTGACTAATTCTTTTATCTTAGAGAAAATCGGTAAATGTATAGCCCTCTATCATAGACGTATAATCATTGGAGGAATAGTATGTTTGAGAAGTTTTATACTTCCGTTAAGCCCAATGGTACATAATATTACTCAACTACACCAGTGCTGATTATGTGTGAAAGAAGAAGTTTCATTAGACATATGATTTCATATGTCTCTCATCCTCCTCGTTTGTCGGTGGCTTTGTGATGATGGCAGTCTATACATTGCCTATTGAGTTAGCTTTCATTTCATTTCCCTATGAAAGGCTCGTTTTTGCATGCTACACAAGTAGCCCCTAAAATCTATTTCAGCTATCAAGCTTTCATGGTTTTTACTTTCATTTTGACATCTGAATGCGAAAGCATCAATTTTATAGAATGGACCATACTTACTAATACGGGGATTGATCAATTAATTGATAACTGAAAATCGTCATATTTATTTTCAATAGCGCTTTTTAAATGGTTTAATAATTGCTGCTAATACATGAAGTAGTCATACGAAGTGGCAATGCGCATGTACTTTGGCAACGAATTGACTTTTCGCCCAATCAGGCGACAAAGAGTGATTTTATCTGGATCCACTTCAGTAGACCAACTGATAAAACCAATAGCCAATGAGAGGCCCTTTAAGTTCATAATCAATCAGTCAATCAAATGCAATCGGACTTATTTACTCAAAAATCCTTTGAAGTTTAAAGCCAGCCAGCCGGCCTGCGTGATCATTAGCCACTGCAGCCAGCAAGTCTGGCACGGAGTTGTCCCTTCTGAGCTTGCGTTTGATTGGCTGATTGGTTGTCTTTGGCATTCATAAGTTTGAAATACTGAAGGATGGTTCATTGGCGAAAAGAGCATCACTGGGATTAGGATAAATTGGATAATTCAGCCCGTGAACACAGAATCTGCAGCTGTACAAACTTTACCTTGAGAAAACTACAGGATACTTAATAAAAATGACTCTAGATAATGTTTACTTATACATTGCAGTAGTGTGCTGCAGCCAATGTTTAACTGGTGCATGGGATATTAGTAATCTACCTCAGAATGATATATGGAACAACAAAGTGGAAGACACAGATACTGTAGAAGTGCCTGTAAGTGTAAGTACATCATCTTTGCCATCCCCACATCGCAGTTTTTCCAACTTGTTGTGTTAGGCTGTTGGCTCATGTTGCTGTATTAGATTGTTGTATGAGGATGGTGTATTACCTTGTTGAAATAGCTTGTTGTATAGCTTTCTGCCTTAGGTTGCCATAGCACGCTGTTGTACCAGGTTGTTGTATTAGGTTGTTGTATAAGGGTGTATGGCTCCACACATCTCAATTTCAAGCCATTTACAGTATTACATGTAGGTTAAGGTATTTTGTTGGAACTCCCATCGTCTGCGGTTGACATCTAAGCAGTTTACCAGTTCATATAATTCATTCGCTTGAGCCAAGATTAGCATACTCATTTTCTCCACCTTCTAGACAGCGCCAGGCTTAATGCGTATACAATAGGATTACATGGTTTTATGCAGATAACATGCAATGACCTAAGTCACAAACTCTCTTAGTGACGATCCCTTATAGTACAGAATGACCTCAGAATTTCTGCCTATTGCATTTCAATTACCCTGTAATCTCAACGCCCAGATTTCATAAATACATAACAGAGCTTTCATCAGTTTAATTTTCGGCCGTGGAGTTATCCTTTAATTACTCTACGAGTGATTTGCCGTATAAGCTGCGGGAACCAAACTGCACATTTCCGCAGTCATGTCATACTAGTCAATACACTATTGGGAGATCCCTATAGTTAATTAAGGTGCTGATCAGAATTAAATTGTACTTATAAACTCCTATATAGTGAGCACAGGCACCTTTGAGCTCTGACCCAAAGGCCTTTGATTGCCTTCCGATAAGGTTGCATCATTCGATCTTAGACTAGAGACAGCAAACCTAAGTGTGTTGTCTGTTCCCATAATTTTGCTGTTTCCTAGGCGATAAAGTAGCGATTATGCAGACATATGTACCGAAGAGGCTGGCACCAAGATGCACTTCATGAGATAAGTGGTACCATTCAACACAAATTTACAATTTATATCAGTTTGAAAATCATGGTGGCTCCGCGTTGAGCATTTGATCTGGCTTCTGAATGTATTAAGTGATCTGACAACATTGCCTGGCTGAGACACCAGACTATTGCTAATCAGTGACAATATATTGAATCCAATAATCACTCAAATACAGCTAACTGATTGTTTCATTGAACAACATTTTCGGCCAATGTTTATCTAAGCTTTCTCACAAGAAAATGTTGGTTTTCAATTAAACTAAGCATTTTTCACCTAATTAGGATAAAACTAATTGACATGTATTTGGAGTATTTGGACAACAGCCAGGCTTTGACCTTGGATCACTAATAGGAGGCAATTGAGCGAAGCAGCAAGCAGCGCATCATAATCTCTATGTATACAGGGTATTATGAGCTAGCGATTAACAACCAGTCACAGAGTATATCCACCAGGAATCAGATGAACCAGGTTACATGGCGACTTCATGCCTAATAGCCTGGACAGTCAAACCAGATCAAGTATATGCAGTCTCCACCTCTAATTCCCTGTGTCTAGATTACAGGAGACTCTGTGTCTATGTAATGTGCCATAAAAGCATTGTCTGCTGCAAAACAAGGAATTAAATATGGAACACGATTCGTATTTTCATAACTGAATCACACGTGCATTGTAATCCTAGCCACGATTCCTGCTGTGCACTAGACGGCCCCTCTTGGGGTTAGATTTCGTAGGTTTTGCAAGGGGTGCCTCCTCATGATACTTTACGAAATTACCGATTACAATCAATGTAAGGCTAGAAACTCCCTATTGAACAGGCCCCACCAATACAGTCAGATGGAATTGTTGCAGTGGGCTTCTGAACTGAGAATGACCATGGAAACAGCTCCAGCAATTCATTCATTGCCACCAGTTGATAATCTCATTTTACATTGTAATATTGAAATGTTCACTAACTCATAATTTGCTGGGGACAATAGCCTTGTGACCAGGTTAACCCATCAAGTCCCCCCTCCCCCAGTCCAGGCATAACTACTGTATTGTTTAGATGTTTTGTTTTGGAAAGCCATTACGAGTGCATTTCCTGACAGAACTGACCCAAAACTGTTGATTTCTCTGCGCTTGCCTAGTTCCATCTCATCCATGCCATTAGTAATAGGCATTGCTTGTTTTATTCCCAAGACTGATGTCGCCAAAAACATGGCATATTTCCCCTATGATTAGTCTTGATGGAATTCGACACACCTATGCATAGCTATTTTATGTTATCTTGATGCTCAAATACAACACACCATATATAGACAGCTCCAAACACCATGTTACCAATTTGTTGTCTACAATGCTCTAAGAGTGAAGGCAACATTGTTATAACCTTTCATGCCCCATCATGAGACTTCATCTGATCTGGCTAGTCTCCGTGGTAACGTTTATCAACATCTCCTGAGTCATCCCTCAAGCTTTGAAAAAGCTCCACAGTAGCAATATGCAATTATCTCAAGACGGCTTAACAGAGAGTACATGCAAACACTCTGTAATGCGATCCGACTAGTCAAATATCATTCAGATCATTACTCACACCTAGATTCAATAGAATAGCAATTTTCTCAATGACTGTCCAGCATATACTGTTCTTGGAATGTCTGGTAAGGGTATCTATTGTTTACGGAGTGTAAGAAGTACAGAGATAGAAGTATTTGCAGTGGTTTTGTACTCTCTGTGAGTATGACTAATTCCGGTAGTCACTGTGTAAATTTAACGCTAGCTACACAAGCGCCCCTAAAACTCACTGACATGGGATAAGTCAAACATTTTTCCCCCGCCCACAAAAACTTCGCTTACAATTGACATCGGTTTTAAATAGAAGACTTTATTAATAAAGCATAAGCGTACACCGTGCATGTATCAATAATTAACTAAAAAAGATTGGGTGACTAAAAATTCCACCATGTAGGCTTATTGGATGACCCGATATTTTTAAGTTATCAATCTGATCATTCTGTTTGATCCAAAAGTTCTGTCAAAATTCCATCGTTGCCATGCACTAGAAATATTTCGCATAGCCAATGCAATAGTGCTATACATTCCATTGATTATAATGGTAGTTGGTTAGATAGTGAATCATGAGCAGAAGTATTTCATGATGTGATGGTATATTCCGCCTCCCGCATACCTGGTTGTAAAATCTACATGAAATACATGGCTACTACGTTACTCATGTTCTGCAACCGCTTCCCAATGGTTTTCCCCGGTTCATTATTCTTTGCTGCCCGCATCATGGAGGTTTCTCCTTCACAAGCGAATTGAGGTTCAAGCATAGAGGGAGGATAACTTAATGGGCCAGGTGGTCTTCCTATCACCACTATTGACTTTTCTGTGAGTTGAACCCATGCCTGACAGCATATTAGTCATGGGTTCTAACTCTGAAGTCACTAAGTTGATGTTTCACTCCCATTTTCTGTTTTTTAGACGATTCCGGTGATTCAGCCTGAGCAAAAGCAGAAAGCCTTGTTGACTTGGGATATTCTCAACCTGAACAATGCCAAATTAAAACCGGCCGACACGGATCCTAAAATCATGGTAGGTGCTCTGCACCAGATTTAAAATAAATGCTGTGTAGAACTCGATATTTCTGTTTGATTTTGGCATTAAAAGATTCAATAACATAATATTGATAGTTCAAATTTCGAGACAGATTGCCCGCTTTTGCATTTAGTGTCCTTCAGAGGATTTTCGAATGTTTTAAATTCCCTTCCTTATGGAAAGTTTCTGTGACAAATTACTGGTTGCAAAAGCCACAAAGCTTGCCGCTCCAATTAAAACTGTGCTGAAACTGGTAGCCAAGGTGGTAAGTAAGTGTGAGAATGGTGGCTTGACCACTTGTTTCGGCAGTCTTAAACCGGCAGGGCTAACCACAAGTAATCATTGGTGTACTTATTACCGAAAATTGCAACCTCTGGTATTTTCTCCAAATTATTTTTTGGGTCTTTTGTTAGAAATGAACCGCTGTGGTCAAACCTACCGCAATGGGCAGTTCACAGGTCAGAGCACTCTCAAAAATGAAGATGATCTATACAAAAAAAAACAATTTGAAGGTGCAATGTATTGATTGGAATGATTGGAATGTCTCTTCAACAAGCTAAAATCTGTCCAAATATTGCCACTTCATGTTGCCATAATTTAATCACTGTAATCCGCTACCTCCTATGGGTGACAGTGATAATTTTTTACTGAAATAATTGTATCCGGATGAGCGCGCAAAAACCGCTTTGACAGCTTATTTGAGTTTTAGAAAATTGAGTTCCGGGATTAATCGGGTATCAGTCAATGATCCATATCTATCTCCGGTGTAATTGAAATAGTGATTGAACTGCGTTCATTTCGTTCAACTATAAGTTGTACAAGAAAGCATGGTGGTCAAATTAATGCCGATCGTATTATATTTGCTCCTTTTCTTGGCCTTACAGCTGTAGGAGATATTTTTAGCTTTTGAACGGATCAATGAACCGCAGGCAACTCACACGCGGCCGCAATGAATTACAGACTGAACTGTCTATTCAATGATAAGCCCCGGGTCTCATTCATCACCAAACAGATTGGCAAATCCGAGTGAGAAACCACCAGAGCATGCCTGTATAGCTTACCGTGGGATCACAGTTTCCTGCAGCTGTGTATTATGCCTGTCCACCTGGGGTCCTGTCATTATTCATCCCTCACCTAGGATTGAGTCATAGATTATATAGTAAGTGAAAGAGTGCTACGCGTGTACATAATAATGGCCTCTCCTCGGAATCAGGCAGTAAAAAATAGTTGCTTTCTAATATAAAAACCTCCAGATATCGTAGAATGGTGACCCAGCTTTCAGTCATGAACGAGGGGGTAGTGCACCAGAAAGTCAAGTCACCCAAGTCTTAGATTGCAGGAGTCACCTACCCTCCTTTTGTAATGCATAATCTCCATTTTGCAGAGAGGACCGACGGGGCCTCAAGGTCCTCCTGGTGCTGTCATTACTATGGAAGAGATGGTAAAAGCTTTTAAGAAAATGGTGAAAAAAGCCGCAGAACATAGAGCTTGGAAAATCCTACGAGCCAAGGTACGAAAATCCAGTAAACGGTAAAAAAACGATTTCTTGATCGCTTCTCACTGGCATTTGGTCATTTTATTTAGTGAGCTTTTTAAGCCCGAGGTTTTTTCTGGAGCAATAGGAGCTAGGGATTATGTGAGGGGCTGTTTCTCACATGGCAAGATCATGGAATAAACCACTAAGGTATCCCGTTTGTACAGTGGAATGTCAACAAGCTAGCAGCCGATGATGCTGTATTGAATTGAAGAAGAGAGGAATCTAATGGGACCACTGTTAACTCATTGCAGTGTCCGGGGTGCGACCAGGAACTGACAGAGGATGATATAGCACAGTTTTATCCTGGAGTGAATGATAAAATTCGTACTGTAAATCGCGCTCCAACCGCCTACTCTACACAGCTTCTTCAAGATGTCACAATAGAGCCAGATAACTCTCTACTCATTAGTAACTTCCAACTGGTAAGTGAGGCTAACGTATTACAGTCTATTCCATATGAAATCCCCAGGTTCATTCAGGCAACTACAGGTGAATGCGTGTCATGCACTGACCAGAACATTTTTCTTGACCTTGAGTCAAAAGCCGAGAACATTATGAATGACTTCCATGTGTTACCTTTACTTCAATAATCATTGTTCCCACTGTTCCTGTCTGTTCTGTTTCTGGGATAGCGCATGGTGTGCCTGATAGTAAATTTAACGTTGTGATTCGAATATGACAAAGGTGAATGACAAAACTGCCCAAACTGTAAAATGAACCAGGGACCACTGGTGTTTAGCTTAACCATTATGCCATTGATCCACCTTCTATGTCTTGTGTCGGTTTCTTGTAGTCCGCTGCTCCACATGCACCTATCCGAGGAGTTCCAGCAGATTTTGGTATGAACGGTCATTTTACAGCATCCATTGCTGGCATATATCAGTTCACAGCAACCTTGAATTTTCACTCCGGTCACAAGGTCAGAGATAGAGGAACCAAAAACTATGTGAGAGCTATTATCTGTCTAAATGGAGAGTGCTATAAAAAGACCAGGTATGCTGTTTATGAGTTTGTGTTTATGAGTTTGTGTTTATGAGTTTGTGTTTATAAGTTTGTCATGTGCGAGTGAAAACTTTTGTGACTAAATCCAAGTGGTCATGCATAACCAAGTCCATCTTCCCTAATCCAGGGATTATTTTATACTCAAAAGATTTGTGACCAGACTCGCTTTTCATAGTGTCACTCTTCCAACGACTCCAATTTATGTTTCAGTTTGGTCGGTGTGCCATACATTCACAGTATGGATTCACGGCAAAGGTACTTCACTATACAGATTACCTCCACAATGAAGCTAGAGGTACGCTTTATTTTATAATTACGTCTATGGTAATCTCACATTGACACAATGTCTTACTATTCCTAGCAAACTAAAGCAAAAATCAAGCAAGTCAATAAGTAGATTTTGTTTGTACCTTTTGATGTGTTTGGCATTGGCATTGGGAGTTGTTTTTCCCTGTTAATGGTATACAATTGTGAACGCCTTGCCGATCATTATAGTGGTTATGAAGGATCACTTTATATGGAAAAGTAAAAGGCCATCACAGTGGCTTTGCTAAGGTGGACTAGAAATGGCGTAGGGAAACATCAGCCTGTATAGATGACAAATACGTTCTTTTATGCATAACTTGTAGTCATAATACATAATGAGACATCATTACACGAAACTATCTTTTTTGTAGAAAAATGATTATATTAGTATACATGTTGAAAATTCCTGCCGACGCCAGATTGTGCTCCAAAAATCATCACTAGCATCTGGAGTTTTACTGAGCATCTGAGAGGATTCAATCGTCATACAGCTAGAGCACATTCCAAAGTCTTTGAACAAGCGTGATAGAACATAGATCGGCTTCAAAGTGATTTCCTTCGTGTGTGGGCAGATGAATGACAGATCTACACTGTGATGACACTGTCCAGAAACTATGTATAAATTTTATATAACAGTTTATTTATGAATCTCGTGTATTGGACTGTTTATAACGTCTTGACAATCTCTGACACTGCAACACTTAAGAAATATTCAGTGCAGACCTGTTATTATTTTAGAGCCAGACATACTCTTATAGTTTGTCTTCTGGTTTTGTGCTGGCCACAACATGAATATCTGACGTTCTTTGTTCATACGTACGTAACGAAATGAGTTGCCAAATGCCAAGTCCTATTTTATAGAGCAAACCTACACAAAAGATGTACTACTCATTCTAGTTTTTCGTGCAAATCGTTTGCATATTTTGGTATTATTGCATCATGCAGTTATAAAATATATCTTTTAATATAAACATCACATAAGTCTTAGTCCAATTTCCAGACGATACGGTAATAACAAGTTTACTTCTATCGATTCAGTGTCACTGTGAGCCACGCCGCATGAACTATTGTTCTGAGGCGGTTGGAGCTTGGTGGAGCTCACCATAAACAGGAGTCTAAATATTGAG
>Ga0224511_10003104_pt1 | contig 11727 bp, 6 predicted proteins | sample SF_May12_sed_USG_2_FD_169988 | JGI IMG/M metagenome (GOLD analysis project Ga0224511, IMG submission 169988) | Sediment microbial communities from San Francisco Bay, California, United States - SF_May12_sed_USGS_8_1 | ecosystem: Environmental > Aquatic > Marine > Sediment | place: USA... | reverse complement strand
TATAAAAGTAGTGTCGTGTATACAAAAATGCCTTTGCGTTTTGATAATGGTTTTTTTATTAATAAAATATAAAATCATAAAATTTATGAAAGGCACATATTGGCTAATATTAGTGTTTTTTTCGCTGGAAAGATGTATTATGGCTAAGGAACTATAAAATGTGAGAGTTCACATTGCTGTCACATTCTCGAATATAAATCATCACGAGTATTGATCACATAAAACAATAATATTTTTATTATCTTTTGTTTATTTGTTTGCGTTCACATGTTATGTTATTAAAAGCAAATATTCTTGAAAAAATAAATTCTAATGACGTTTGTCGCGGGTAAGCGAACAATATATGTCAAAGAAATCGTTTTATGGTATGAAATTTTTTACTATTCCAGTGTATGTCCTTTTGTGACTTTTTATTTTCAGAATCGAATTACTTTTTAAAGTAATAAATAAGGTTTTCAATGAAATAGTTGTTAATTTATGACTTATAAACATATGCTTATGCACGAAAACTGTTGCGTTTGGAAGTTTACAGGATTTACGTTGTACAACGCCAACGATTGTAGACATTACTGACTCTATGAAAGAATATATATGCGACTTCTTTAAGATTGGTTTACTTTAAATATGCCCTTTTTACAAAATAATATCAGTTGCGTTTCTAAGGGCCTTCAGTAATAAAGTGTTCATGGATGCAATCTCTAATACCGGGCCTATGTGTATATATATGCTTCATTTTCCTCAACTAGCAGGGACCATAGCATATTTACATACAGGCATAAATATAGTACACAACAAATGGAAAAGATATATCATTATGAACAAGCATTTGACAGTATCGCAAGCAATACAGATGTACCCTACTGCATGTATAATCCTGGACACTTTTAGTTCACACAGGAATGCATACAGATGTAGCTCTTAGGTGTTGCATGAACCGAATGAGACACAGGAAAGCTTAATGTTTAAGTTCTTAACATTGTCAAAAGGTAAGAGTAAAGTCACCAAGTATGACAAAAAATCATCCAAACGTTTGAATAATGTCTCAGTGAGTTAAGCATTTGAGCCAAGTTTTATGAAAATCCTTCAAAGAATATGGGAAATATGGAGTGGACACGAAACACAGGCTTAAACATTTGACATTCAAGTGTGACGTTGACCTTGATTCAAAATTGCTTACACATGTCTCCTGCATATCCTCCTTCTTAGTGAACTGCACAGTTTTGCCAAGTTTGATGAATATCCTTCAAAGAATGAGGGTATATAAAGCTGACAAGACTTAAACATTTGACCTTTAAGTGTGACCATGTCATTGAGCCAAAAGGATTGCCTTCTGCCTTATGAACATTGTCTCAGTGAGTTTAACATTTGAGCCAAGTTTCATGAAAATACTGCAAAGAATATGGGAGATATGGAGCGGACACGAAACACAGGCTCAACTAGTTTACATGCAAGTGTGACATTGTCTCAAGGGCAAACGAACGTGTGGAGGGAGAAAAAAATGGCGAGCATAATTTACGTATTGCCACATATTCAAATACCAGGTTTCATGTACTTAGCTCAAATTGTTATCACAGAATATACATTTTTAGTGGACAGACGGACATACAAACGTACGGACAGACTTACGGACAGAAGGCAAACCTATAGTCCCCTCCGGTGTGAACACCGACAGGGGACTATCAATACAAAACTAGATAGGTGCTTTCAGAAACAAGAGCCGGTCGAAACCGGGTAATGCTCCCCGAATAGGTATTGGACACAGAGAAGTAGTTTGTCAAAAGTAGTTGTAAAATCCAACTTCAAATAACAAAGTTTTGGACCAGACACATTTTGCTGCAAGGTCATGCTGTGACCTTGGCCTTAAAGGAAGCAACCCAAATGTTGCACGTGACAAGTTGTCTCAATATGGTGATCGTGTATGTAAAATAGTTGTAAAATTCGACTTCAAATCACAAAGTTAAGGGCCGGAAACTATTTTGCTGAAAGGTCATACTGTGACCTTGACCTTCAAGGTAGCGACCCAAATGTTGTGCGCGACACAGCGTCGCAACATGGTGATCATTTCTGTGAAATAGTTTTTAAATAGGACTTCAAATAACGAAGTTATGGGCCGGACACAATTATGCTGAAAGGTCATGCTGTGACCTTGACCTTCAAGGTAGCGACCCAAATGTTGCGCGCGACACGTCGTGTCAATATAGTGATCAATTATGTAAAATTATGTAAAATCTGACTTCAAATAACAAAGTTATGGGCCGGACACGATTTTGCTGAAAGGTCATGCTGTGACCTTGACCTTCAAGGTAGCAGCCCAAATGTTGCAAACGACACGTTGTCTCAATATGGTGATTATTACTGTGTAATTGTTTCGAAATCTGATTCTAAATAACAAAGTTATGGGCCGGACACGAATTTGCTGCAATGTCATGCTGTGACCTTGACCTTCAAGGTAGCGACTCAAATTTTGCGCGCGACATGTCGTCTCAATATGGTGATCATTTCTTTGAAATATTTTCGAAAGCCGACTTCAAATAACAAAGTTATGGGCTGGACACGATTTTGCTGCAATGTCATGCTGTGACCTTGACCTTTAAGGTAGCGACCCAAATGTTGTGCGCGACACGTCGACTCAATATGGTGATCATTTCTGTGAAATATTCTTGAAATCTCATTTCAAATAACAAAGTTATGGGCCGGACTTGATTTTGCTGCAAGGTCATGCTGTGACCTTGACCTTCAAGGTAGGGACCCAAATTTTGCACGCGACACGTCGTCTCAACATGGTGGTTATTTCTCTAAAATAGTTTCGAAATCCGACTTCAAATAACGAAGTTATGGGCCGGACACGAATGGGACGTACGGACTGACGGACTGACAGACTGACGGACTGACGGACGTACGGACGGACGGACGGACAAGGCGGCGACTATATGCTCCCCCGAAAATTTTCGGGGAACATAATAAAAGCAATCATGTCTCCCCCATATATCACTGAATGGAAACAATTTTTTACAGGAAGATGGGATCATAAACAAGAAACAAGAGCCGGCCTTGGTCAAACATGAGCTAAACAAACCAACTTAACAAAACAAGAAATCAACTGAAAACCTGTAGAAGGTTTATAAGAACTATTTTTAAATCCCAGCAATGGTTCAAGACATACAGATTGGACTAGAAATTTGGTTCCAATAAGTTTGATCTTGACCTTAAATGACCTTGGTCAAAAATGTGCTTTGCATATCGTCTTATGGTACTTTACATTTGTGCCAAGTCATTTTAAATGTCATCAACCCTTCAAGAGTTATAGAGCAAACACGTAGTACAGTCATACAATGTTTAACCCTGAACTATGACCTTGACCTTGAACCGACCTTGGTCAAGCATACGCACTGCACATCGACTCGTTGTGACATTTGTGCAGAGTTATTTGTAAATCCTACCAGGGGTCCGAACGATATACAGCGGACAATATAGCGTGTTTGACCATAATCTATCACATTGACCTTGAAGTGACCTTGGTAAAAAATGTGCTCTGCACATCGTCTTAATGGTACTTTACATTTTGTGCCAAGTCATTTCAAAATGTCACCAATCTTTCAGAAGTTATGGAGCGGACACTTAATACAGTCATACAATGTTCAACCTTCAACCTTGAACTATGACCTTGACATTGAACCGACATTGATTAACCATACGCACTGCACATTAAGTCATCATACTTGACATTTGTGCAGAGTTATTTGTAAATCCCACCACGAAAGCGTGACAGACAGACGGACGGATTGACAGACTTACGGACGAACGGGCAACGAAGCAAAAACAACATGTCTCCCCATTTGATGGGGGTACATAATGATAATAATAATAATGCAGGGCATGCGAACTTGTATAGCATAATTGGGTAGAGAAAATGCGATGAATTTGAAATTGAAAGGAAAAAAATAAAAAACAATATCTATCTAATTTTAGGATGTCTTTCAACAAAAGCGAACGTTGAGACAATGCAATTATTTTTAAAGCAGCTGTCTTTTAAATGCTAAAAAATGTAAACACTGGTCAAGTTATGTTCAATGGAGAAATCTATTATTACTGACCCCTTATTTCAGTTGACAAATCGTTGGTAAAACATCGTTTTTCTTTGCATAATCTACTGCGTTATTATAACGCAGTAGCCGTTATGTATAGTAGGAATATCCCGATGGCAGAAAAGCGAAGCGTCTGTTTTCAAAGCAAAAAAGTGAGGATAAGTAGTTTTTTTACTTCTAACAAATATTATAATTATATATTTGAAGAGATATTTTGAAAAATTTGCAACTAATGACTTTTTAGTATATTCTGGTGACAGCTGCTTTAAGAGTCTCAGTAGTAGACTTTAATAATCTAGAACAACATATTGATCGAAAACAAAATTAAAGAGTTTAAATTATAAAGGCTTAAATTATATGAAAAATGATTTTAGCAAACTGGCTTAAAAATGATAAATGTCAAGTTATAATAGTTTAGTCATTACAATTTACTGCTATTTTGATTCCTTTTAAACAGAATACAAGATTGCCGATAATGAAATAAATCAAATATATAAAAGATAAATTACCGTGATAACTCTGGCATTCATAATTCAAAGTGACATAAATATCTTTCAAAGACAACAAATTAACAGTGTCTTTCGATGTATTAAAGTTAGAAAAAAAACGCAATTTGTGTTAATAGAGGTCATAAGTCTGTTGTACATTGTTATCATACTAAGGGGTTGAAGAAAATGGCGACCTTTCTCATTCGTTCAAATGTAAAACTTATCTTGCGTGAACAGTAAAATTCACGTTTTGAGTTTACTATACATCATACAACCTAGGTTTCAGCCAACCACTCCCGCGTTCTTCAGTACCAAAATTGCCATTGTTTTAGGAGACCTGCAGAGAATCAAAGGACTGAAGGTACTGAAGGGTCGGTCATCAAAAAACCATTAATTATTTAATATATAATATCATATATGACGTTATGTAATACCACATATATTTTAATTTAACATTATATATAATTATATAAACATTTTTATAACAAAGTGTAAAGTATTTTATCATAATATAGAAGGTTATATTTAGCCTAATATACTATTATATATTATGATATAAACTTTAATATAATGTATTATATGACATTATATATTTAATTCTATTTTAAGTGGATAATAAAAATAAAACATTAAAAAGCAAAATATATTTATATGTTATATGACATATGTTGTTATATATTATATAATATTATATATACTTGTTATATCATAATACATTTTGATAAAATACTAGTATAAAATAAAATATACAACTAGTCAATTCTCTGTAACAAGTCTATTAGACGAAATATAGCGATACACATCGCGTCAAATCGTTAATACCCAGAGGCAAGAAACAGATCATATCACTGATCGCGATAACATCAAAACCTGGGACCCGGGATCCAAAAGTGCCAAATGCTAAAACCCGGGACCGGTTCCGGCCGATCCCGACCAATCCAATCCGATCCCGGGTTTAAGTAGCTCCATGAAATTATGGCAGACACACCTCTCGAATCAATCTCCTCACAGCGATTACGTCACGCGTTGCTACTTAAATATATAATGTACCGTCAAGGGAAGTATTCACTGCGGGGAATTTGCTCTCGACTTGGAGCCTTCGGATTGGCTAAAAGGGTATGCGGTAATTACTGTTTTTAGAACCTGCGGAATCGTGATACATATCGCGCATGAATCTGGTGTAACATTCCAAGTGAATGTTTTTTCTAATAATGATATTTCTAATATAGATCTAGTCTTTATCAGTTTGCACATCATTTCAAGATTTGCAATTCTCTGTACAATTGAACATGAGCTTTTGAAAATTAGAACTACTTTTTATCTGCATGAGTCATGACGAATATTAGGTTTCACACAATCTATTTTTAGACTAATAGAGACTGTCAAGGGTTTGGAAACTCGTTAACTCTGGGTATGCCGACCCAAAAATGAAGTGATGTAACAAAGCCGTGACGTGGCGGTCTTGTTATTATATCGTCTGGTCGGGTTATTGAAGTCGAAAGGGGTGGACTATCGCTGCTTGACGTCGGGCATCTTTTAATCCATTATGTATAAGCAAACGGGGTACACCGACTTGTCCAGACTTTATTTTTATTAGAATACAACTCTAATACTTAGGCAAAACTGACTATACATTGTATAACCCCAAACCGGACATGTCCTTGGTGCAAACATGATATACTTATTTATCATCTCCTTTCGCTTTAAAGCTGTTTCTTTCAAGAGTTTTGCTAAAAATAAGTTTCAAAATGTTTATATGGCTTTTTTAATGGCAATCAAAACTATTATTTTCATTCTTACACAAATATACAAGATCAATACAAAAGAAGTTTAGTTCAGAGCCGAGGCCTGAACCCGTGTCCTCGACTAAACGAAAGTAAGTATAGCTTACAAATCAAGACGACTGCTTACGCACTGAACTAGCTGGGATATAGCAGTAACATTTACTTTAAAGACAACTTATGAAATGGCGCTCGAACGCTAGTGACTTATATGTGTACTGTGTGTCTGTTAATGATTTTATGCAAAAGCATAACAGTATCAGTAAAGTTAACAATCATCTAGTAGACACAACTTTAAGGAGATCGTTTAAAACATTATGGCAAAAATGCGTATTAAGGGGGAAATTTAATTCTGATATACTACTTTACTGTCAGGTGAAAAATAAAGCGGTATTGTGCAATCCATGTTTAGTCATAACACATTAAGAAATAATCGGTGGAAGTCGAACAGTTTGGGAACATATGGTGTATACTTCTTGGACGTATTTTACTTTTAGCGAATAGGCATATTGTTGACATATTGCATTAAAATATTTACAAAGTATTTTATAAAAAGATCAGTCATATCATCTGGAAAGATGCAATAATAACAACTCATTTCATTTGCAATAACAAAAAATATCAACGGAGCATCGATATATCGAACTAATTATATTTACACACTATGCGGTTTGTGTCTAATTGACAAAATAAACATCTGCATAATGCGGTTTACAGTCACAACCATTCCAAACTCGGATTAAATTGATTTCTACAGCAGTGTGAATAATGAGTAGATTACATACGCTTCTTCCCTCATTATCTCGAATTAGGAGTAATTCCCGCGTATTAAGGTGCCACTGGATTAGAATAAAGGGTACCTAAGGAACATAATTAAAAAAGATTTTCTGAGAAAATCTCAGCAATCCTTCCGTTCACTATTGTACCTGAATTGTCATCCGTGCACGTGGTCAAATGCATGATGCACTGGAACGTTTTTTCAAGCACCTCTGTTGCATGCTTATAGTGCATGCTTTTATTAAACATAATTATTGGCAAAGAAAATAGCACCGCTGCCCACCTTCCGTACAGCACAAAACACATGTTTAACACCAACGACCTTTGCATGAACACTGTAGTCTAAAATGCTTTATCTTAAACTAGTTGTTAAATTGTCGTCAATGTATGAGTAAGGCTTGGGTGTTCTGGTTTATTAATATAAATATTATCTTATATGTACGTTTTGAACAGTGAGGGGTTTGTTTTTTTACGTAGTATTAAAGAGAATGGAGATAATATCGTGCGAGAACCGTGCATTTGTACGGGTTTGGTTAAACAGAAATGTTGCCAAACCATACTGCTTATAATATTCTGACAAAAGCCCAAATATTTATGTGTTTATTCTGCCAAATTCTTTCAATAAATAATTGTGTTAAAAACCTCTGGTTACAAAGAGCAAATTAATTTCCGAAAATTATATAGAGTGAAGAGGCTTAAAAAGAAATAATGTAACATACTAAGAAGACAGAGTCCTGTTCTGAGGCACCACCAAAAATCAATTAAACCAACCTACAAATATTGATTAAATCAGTTTAGAGATGTAAATTATTGTGACAGATTTTCAGATGCATTCGATGCTGTTTTTTAAAAAGTCAAAAAGTAGTTTACACAACTGCCTTCTTTTCTAAAATGCTTTGTTGATCCTAGCACAGAAATTGAAAATATTACCACAGTCACATGTTTTAATTTGAAAAATGAGTGATACGCTATGTTTCTGCGTGTGAAGACTGGATGTTAATAAAGGAATTTGACTTGACTTGACATGACAAAAAGGCCCAGGCAAAACCAAAACAGCCTTGAAGTACAGTATGCTTCCAAAAATAATTTGAACACCGTTTTATTTATCAATTTTGATCCACTTCTTCCTCGCTTGTCCGAGATAACTTATAGACACTCTAGATTGATCTATTTCATTGGAACCTAATTCAAAGCGCTATGATTTTAGCGTGTTATAGTCGAATTCGTATTTTCATTAATTTTCATTGACAAGACAAAATGTAAGAAAAATACATGAAAAAAATAATCCAAAATGGTGGTTTACGTTTAGGATGACTGTGCTAGGTTTTCGTTTATGTCACGAAACGTATACATGTGTCACGGAACGTATATGTGACGGAACGTTTATGTCACGAAACGTATACATGTGTCACGGAACGTATTTGTGACGGAACGTTTATGTCACGGAACGTATACATGTGTCACGGAACGTTTATGTCACGGAACGTCTATGTCACGGAACGTATATGTCACGGACCGTATATGCTACGGAACGCTTATGTCAGGGAACGTTTACGTCACGGAAAGTATATGTCACGGAACGTTTATGTCATGGAACGTATATTACCCACATTTTACGAAACTGCATGAATATATTTAACACAAGACAGTTGTGAAAATTTCGGCCAAATATGCTCCACAGGTATGCATTATAAGTTCCGTGACATATATCACGACAAACGTTTCCCCTACCATTTGAGACGCAAGTGTACTCGGGAAATACGACGTCGTGAAGTGTCACCTCATTGTTGTTCCTGCGTGAAACAAAAACGCGCCCTCTGACATTGTATTAACAAAGACCAAAGCAAACCCAGGTCGCACGATATTTGTTAAAAAGTGTTGTAATCATGGAAAGTTAAATAATTGTGTAAATACCAAATAAGAGTCGTCCCGTCAATTCTCTTGTAGAAATAAAATCATTCTAACAACGATGTATGCATTATTAACGAAGGTGTTGTTTTAACTCGAGAACAAATATTAATTATCGCTGTTTTCATCACCAGGACTACCACCTCTAAGCGCGGGTGCACGCGTGGCAACGAGCGATCGTGACACCCACGCTATGGACCGAAGGCCCCACCCCTCGCACTGGCCGTACTCACCAGCCCGACCCCAACCCTCACACAACACACGCCACATCACAACCACACAAGAAATCATTAACTTCAAATTATTGGACCCTAGCAAGAATCTGTTAGTATAAAATCACGTGGTGTAATACATCACCGTCACTATTGGTTGGGGCGAACGGCTGGTTAAAATACGTGATCTGAAAGCAGAAGCAGTATTGCAAAATTGGATGGTTGTCTGCCGTGGAAGACGCGATCTTGGAATAGAGAGGGCCACGCTATAAGGTACTGTTCGTTAACCATCGTCGTAAACGCTAGAAACACAGCAGTTTTGGCACTTTTATTTTGGCTTCTTCAGTTAAAATACACGCTGATTATCTATCATTTACAAACTAGAGTTTCCTTTAAACGAATGGTTTAATTTTTATTGAGAGAAACGTGACAAATTGAGGTTTATTAAAAGAGCCAGAGAATAACAATTTAAAATAAAATTATTTACAAATGTCTTAATTTTATTTTTATTGATACATCAGAATAATCATCAACAGGTTTAAATAGTGACACGAAAAGAAATGAGTACAATTTTAAAATAATTTAAATATTATATGCATGATTTCTTAAGCACAAAAATTATAGGCAATGGGAAGAATCCTTAAGTGAAATATCTCATTAACAACCTTCTCATGGGCACCGTGTTGATAGTCGCCACACAAATGCTTGTTATCAAGAAATAACCGTTGCCCGCGTACAATTCCAAGTAAAAACAATGTAGCAGTTCAGACGTGAAATCGTAAAAACAGGAGTTTCAGACAAATTCCTTTCATAAAGCATAAAACTTGTCGCTTTTAATGTTACCTTAACCAAATTCGTGTGTTGTTTACTAAATTAGATGTAATTAACGGAAGACTCTAGTTAATATAATTCCATACACATTAAACAAATTAAACTGCATACAGATTAGGCTACTATGAACATATTTAAAGAATGCAGTTTCATATTTTTAATAATTGTTGAAGTCCGAAATTAACACGAAATATTTTATTAAAAAAATATAATAATTATAATTATATTTAATATATTTCATATATTTACGTCGCTGTCATTCAGTTGACACATCAACATAATCATGTAGGATCACATCACACTAATCGTAATTCGCTGTGTATGACTGTAGTAGGCCGAAGTTTGCAGTGGGCTGACTTGACCCCAGTAGGCCGTATTTCACCGTTAATTAAGAAATGATTCTTATTTTTGTGCGGTTCATGCAGATTGGACATGCACACGAGAGCTTGCAAATCCATAAATCTAGATTTTAAGATTTTAAACGATTTTAAACTAAACGCAGTTAATACATGTTAAGATATCTTGGTAATATATTTAAATGAAATGTTTTTATTAGGTAGACGCAACAATAATTGTATGTTTTGTCCTCTCAGATATTTTAACATTATAAAATTACCCATGTCATTTGTCCGTTGACGGGTTACCGCGGTAACGTGTGTATAGTCAACATACTGCACTTCTATATGTTGCTTCCCTGGCTGCACTTGCTTCTCTTGCAAAAGCTCTTTTATTATAATAAATTATATGTATACCAGTTATACCACTGCGGTTAACATCACAATCAAACATATTTTGGAACAATTTGTCAGGCCGATATTATTACCGTCACTGTAACACCCCGCCTTACGTACATACATTATGGATATACGAAGAGTTTGCCTGTTACAGCGGCTTTGTATTTATATATGACGGTTTGGTAATGTTTAAACAAGGCACGGCGTGGTTTTTTATTATTATAATAAGTTGTTGGACATTTTAATCAGCCTTTGTGGAGAAGCTGAGAAACACAAAGTGTCGTAAAAAGTTTTAAGCATATTTTTTAAGGTTTTAGTAAGTCTTCAAAACGATAGCATGTCTATGACAAGCTTAATTGTATTCTGAGCTATTTGGCTCAGTCGGTAGAGCTGTGTCTCCGGAATCCGAGGATCAAGGTTGGAGCCCTATGAGAGGGTCAAACATTTTCCGGAACGATTGATACGAGATAAAACACTAATTATGATTCAGTTGTTCCATATAAGGAAGCAGTCCGTTAACACAGTGACGCCGGTTAGGTGGATTGACGGCCACGATGTCACCTAAAACAAACCCGTCTCGTACTGGAAACACAAAACACATGTGTTCCATACTACCGGTAGTACATGCCCATGTAGTTGAGCGATCATGATTTTAACCGAGACAGGCAGTGGGAACCATGCGCCCTGTATAGTCTGACTGAGACATGCCGTAATAGGACATCTCAGAACCGACGAGATGACGCCCCTCGTTAGACGCAAATATACATCAAGTGATTCGAGACACATCTGCCAAAAACACGACGTTTTAGGCCCGTAATGAAGTCAAGTTTGTCATTTTTCTTGTAATTTTGAGTATTAAATTATTCATGGAAGGATACCAACAAATAGGCTGTATAAATTCCATTTAACCA
>Ga0224511_10003103_pt1 | contig 11729 bp, 5 predicted proteins | sample SF_May12_sed_USG_2_FD_169988 | JGI IMG/M metagenome (GOLD analysis project Ga0224511, IMG submission 169988) | Sediment microbial communities from San Francisco Bay, California, United States - SF_May12_sed_USGS_8_1 | ecosystem: Environmental > Aquatic > Marine > Sediment | place: USA... | reverse complement strand
GACATTGTTGTTTTATAGCACTGTAGAAGAAATCGGTCTTCAAATGTTGGCTGGTTGGGGAAGGTTCCAGGTAAACACAATGCAAAGCCTAAACATAGTCAGTGTGTCCCATGTTTTTTATGCCTTGCTTGTAGCATCTGTTCTTCAGTGCAGCAGACACAGAAGTCTGTAGACAAACCAAATCTCCGGACTTGGAAATACATATCGATCATCGCCCCTTACAGTAATCAGTCAACGCGCTGTTCAGAAGCAAAGCTGTTGGTGTACCGTGCAACATACAAATACGCCAAAGGGTTTGGCTCGCAGAGGTCCTCTAACTTCTGGGTTTGGCTCCTCATACTGTTGATGTTGACCTTGGGTGTAGATGCAGGAATCTTGTAGACTCTAAAGATGATGAAGTTTAATCTTTGGAATAGAATTACACTTCACAAACACTTTTCTGACATTGCACAACACTTTGGCACTATCTGTTCCACTGGTGTGTCTGTGGGTTACACAGCGCGGGTCCAAGAAGATGATGTGCTGTTGACAGTGAAGGCTCTTCCGGATGTCAGTTGATCTTGCTCTGGTAGTCGCTGTTGTCGGGAAAGTAGACCAATTTATAAAAATGGTCTACCCGGATTCTCCACCATATTGCGACCGTGCAGCAGCACTAGCAGCAGGCTCACAGCGTGATCAGAGCAGAGCTTCCCCGTAAATGTCTTAGAGTTAAGTTGTGGCTGCTTGGGTGCAACATATTCCTCTGGTTTGGTACTTGTCAACTTATGGTAGTCTTATCCTAGCAGTACAAACTCAAGGCTCAATATGTCTTCTACAATATATTTCAGATGTTACTTTAGCATTACCTCTGGAAACAATCCTGTTGTAACTAAATTTACATCAGTTTAAATACTTGTCCAAGAGTAACTCATAATTTGACATGTTCAGAGAGTGAGAGAAGACAAGGAACTAGTCATCAAAGTAAACAATAATAAATAATGATTGCCTAATAAGGATTTCCTGTATAAAAGCACATGGCAATCAAGCACTTCAAAGAATTATCAAAAAGATTATAAAAGGTGTACCAAACATGTTAAAATGTAATCATTATCTTTATAGCACTTTAAAACATTTATTGCTACTTTGAAACTAATATGAGCGTGCATGTCAAATCATAACTTAAATAATAGTAATGTATACTATGTCAGGAATAAAATATGAACAATATAAAATATTATAAGTGTCTTTTAACTCATGTAAAGTCACACAGTGACATATATAATAGCATCATCTAGAGGTCCTCTACCAATATTGTTCAAATTATGCCCCTGGGGTTAAAATTGACCCGCCGGGGGTCACAATTTTACATTAAATTATATAAGGAAATCTTCAAACAACTTCTTTTCTTGAACCGCTAATGGGTATTTGACCAAACTCAACAGGAATGGTCCCTGTGTGGTCCCCTAATAAAATTGTTTAAATGGTTCTGATTGGTTGCATAGGTATGTCACGGGGTCAAAAAATAGGTCTTCAAATTGCAATTTTCAAAAAATCTGAAACTACAAGGCCCAGAACTTTCATATTTGGTATTTAGCATCATCTAGAAGTCCTCTACCAATATTTGGGGGACAACATTAGTGGTTCTCTGTAAATAGCTTCACTGTGACCCTTGACCTTTTCCTCAGGTGAGTGACCTAGGGCCCTTTTGGCTCTCTTGTTTAAATTCCCACAACTATAAGTAATGCTAATATTTCATTAAACACATGAAACAGTTTAACGTTATTTTTCATAGAAAATTGTTATAAATCGTTACAACCCAGTACAACTCAATGTCAGACTTGAACATGTTGTGTTTGTATTTTAGACCTAAGAAGTCGACTGGCTGCACATTACAAGAAGAGCTATTCGAATATGCCGTATCTTCCATCCATGACAGAGCATGAAATTCCTATGCATGAACTTTTCGTATCTCCTAAGATAGTATTGAAAGACAAAAAACAGGCGGAAAACAGAAACAATGAAGAAACGGAAATCAGAAGTTTCGCTGATTTTTTAAGTACAGAAGTCTCAGGTTGCAAGAGAATTTATCTTGTGGGTGAGCCTGGTTCAGGTAAATCCACATTTTTACATTTTCTTGCACTCATGTGGAGTGAACACATTCTGCCGTCATCTGTGCACTGTAGAGGCGAGTGTCCGCATGATGATGGCTTCCAAGACAGCGAAACTCTCCAACAGATCGACTTCCTGTTTTTTGTGAGTTTGCGAGACGCAAATGACTATTGTAGATATGAAGAGATAATTCGAGATCAACTGCTGAAAAATATATACACCCAGGAATTGGAACAAGAACAAGCCTATTGTATCGTTAAAAGTGTGCTGGAGTCCCCAACTACATGTATTGCATCTGACGGACTTGATGAGTGGGCCCATCCCACACAGGGATTATGCCTCTGTCCCCCAGAAATGAAAGGACCAACCCCATCCACATGCGGGACAGTTTCAGCCACGATTGTTACCTCATCTCGCCCCTGGAGATTGGCCCAGCTCCCACCTAATGATTCCATGATGGAGAAGCAGATGGATATTAAAGGGACTGGAAGTGTGGATGAACTAGGGAAGAAGATTTTTAACATTCTGAACATAGAGGCTGAAAAAGAGAAAGGAGAACACAAGGTCCTGGGCTTTTCCGAATTTAAGCAGTGTGTCAGAGAGCAAAATGTTGAACATTTATTACAAACACCTATCCTACTTCTGCAGCTTGTGTGCCTGTTTTTTGATGGAAAAGCCATTCCAAATTCACAGTGTAAGATATACGCCTGTATAGTTGACATGCTTATAGGCTGTCACTTGAAACAGCACCTTAAAGGAAGATCTGTGCATCAAACCTCACTGCAAATGTTCTCTGATATGATGAATATCAGGAAAGTTTGGAACCATTTTATTGATATAGCTAAAGTTGCATTTGAACAATTGTTTCCGAAACAAGGGCATTCGGTTGTAGTGTTTAACAGTAATTCGTGTAATTTGAGTTTAGAGAATAAAACATTTGCTCTTGACTGTGGACTTCTCACTGAAAAGAAGTCAAAGTCATTTAGCTCTCGCTCATCTCATCTTTCGTTCACGCACAAGTCTTTCCAAGAATTTTTCACTGCATTCTACTTGAGTCAACATGAAGAGCTGTTTGAAACTGTCATTGAACAACGATATCAACCACTAGGTAAGGATGAATACTTGACATGCATGGACAACCTTTCACAGATTTTTGTATTTATGGCTGGAATAAGAGCAGATTTGACTGAAAGAATATCAATACTCATGAACAGTCACCTTGCTACTATAGATTTAAAAGAACTGTCAGTCCCGTTTACACCAAATTGTGACCACACTTTCCTTATGGCATTTGGTCTTCGTGAGGCTGACAACAATGACCTTCGTGACATCAATCTGTGTCTGCACTACATTGACTTAGAGGTGGAAACCAGTGATGACAAGGACATATACCAGCGTCTGTTCTCAATGAATAAAGCACAACTTGTCTCACTGTCAGTAAATCTGAATAACAACTTGAACACATTTGTCTCAGTGCAGCATTGTACACAGCTTCAACGTCTCGCATTGAAAAATGTGGACCTTGGTGAGCATGGACTGGTGCTGCCTGACAACATCACCCATATTGAACTGGATCATGTCACCATGACTGGAGAACTCTCAGTGCAGCATTGTACACAGCTTCAACATCTCACATTGATTTATGTTGTGAATGAACTGGTGCTGCCAGACAACATCACCCATATTGAACTGGATGATGTCACCATGACTGGAGGACTCTCAGTGCAGCATTGTGAACAGCTTCAACATCTCACATTGGGATACTTGGCCCTTGGTGAGCATGAACTGGTGCTGCCTAACAACATCACCCATATTACACTGACACATGTCACCATGACTGGAGGACTCTCAGTGCAGCATTGTAGACAGCTTCAATGTCTCATATTGGGATACTTGGTCCTTGGTGAACATAAACTGGTGCTGCCTGACAACATCACCGATATTACACTGAATCATGTCACCATGACTGGAGGACTCTCATTGCAGCATTGTAGACAGCTTCAACATCTCATATTACAAAATTTGGTCCTTCGTGAGCATGAACTGGTGCTGCCTGACAACATCACCCTTATTACACTGATTGAAGTCACCATGACTAGAGGACTCTCAGTGCATCATTGTAGACAGCTTCAACGTCTCATATTACAAAATTTGGTCCTTCGTGAGCATGAACTGGTGCCTGATAACATCACTTATATTCAACTGGATCATGTCACCATGACTGGAGGACTCTCAGTGCAGCATTGTAGACAGCTTCAACATCTCAAATTGTCATTCATGAATCTTGGTCAGCATGAACTGGTGCTACCTGACAACATCACCCATATTCAACTGAGTTTTGTCACCATGACTGGAGGACTCTCAGTGCAGCATTGTAGACAGCTTCAACATCTCAAATTGTCACGCATGGAACTTGGTGAGCATGGACTTGTGCTGCCTGACAACATCACCTATATTGAACTGGATCATGTCACCATGACTGGAGGACTCTCAGTGCAGCATTGTACACAGCTTCAACATCTCACATTGGGATACTTGGCCCTTGGTGAGCATGAACTGGTGCTGCCTGACAACATCACCCATATTGAACTGGATCATGTCACCATGACTGGAGGACTCTCAGTGCAGCATTGTAGACAGCTTCAACATCTCATATTACAAAATTTGGTCCTTCGTGAGCATGAACTGGTGCTGCCTGACAACATCACCCATATTACACTGAAACATGTCACCATGACTGGAGGACTCTCAGTGCAGCATTGTAGACAGCTTCAACGTCTCACATTGGAATACTTGGTCCTTGGTGAGCATGAACTAGTGCTGCCTGACAACATCACCCATATTACACTGAATGATGTCACCATGACTGGAGGACTCTCATTGCATCATTGTAGACAGCTTCAATATCTCACATTGAAATACTTGGTCCTTGGTGAGCATGAACTGGTGCTGCCTGACAACATCACCCGTATTACACTGCATAAGGTCACCATGACTAGAGGACTCTCAGTGCAGCATTGTAGACAGCTTCAACATCTCACATTGGAATATTTGGTCCTTGGTGAGCATGAACTGGTGCTGCCTGACAACATCACCCAGATTAAACTGCGAAAGGTCACCATGACTGGAGGACTCTCATTGGAGCATTGTACCCAGCTTCAACATCTCACATTACAGGATATGAATTTTGATGACAACTTCCCCCAGCAGCCAATCTCTATCATTAACATTGCACTGTTGGGTGTCACTCTGCCAGTACGAGGTATGCTGGGGCTGCTGGAGCAGCTGGAGAACCTGCCTAATGCTGTGACATGTAAACTGGAGGATTGTACAGTTGAACCACCCATTGAACATGGACAGGTCTTACACCGCCTGCAGGCATCAGCAAGCTTACAGTTTGGTGATTACAGAATCGGATTGGGAGGACAAATTACTTCTAAATGTTGGAACCAGAAGTGAACAGTAGTGTGGTGTATGTGATAACTGGGGTGGGGGGTGTGCTTGTGCTCAAGAAGGTGACTTGTTAAGTTTAACTCCAGACATTGCATTGTTGTGAGTACAAACATCTTACAACTACTAACTGGGGTGTGTTATTGTGCTAATAATAATAGGGGTGTAGTAATGGCTTGGCAGAAAACAACTGTATGGGGTAATCAACAAAAACACTTGTACATTTATACCATGAAGGGTACAAAGCAGCCATCTCTCAAAGGTATCCAGGATGTTACAAACTGAATGTGCTAACATTGATCCTCAGAGAAATTAATTTGTTTTGATTAAGAAGTTATTGTTGGTGACTGTATACAACATTCTTTTAGAGGTGACATTGACTGTGTAAGGGTGAAACATCCTCAGTCTGCTGACAATTTGTGTTCCAGAGATTGATTCTCTTGGCATTTGTTATTGATATCTAGCAACATGAAACGTCTGAATATGCAACATATTCTGACATATTCAGACCAACATGTTTAATAGATGTTAAATTTTCTACTATTTGAATGAATCTTAAAGGTGGATATTAGTATGGCATTGTTTGTATACACAGGGTGAAATCCTACATTGCTCTCCTTTTTTAATGTAATTGTATTATAGGGTAGTTTTTCTTTACTTTGGGCGTAAAAAAGAATATTAAATGCTATTAAAAGTTATGGCCTTAATATAAACTTATTGAGATAAAATATGTGTAAATGTTAAGTTTATTTTACATTACTGTATGAATGACCAAATTCCTATGTTTCATTTCTTGAGAAATACCCTTTTCTGTTTCTGTTTATCTTGGTGTTGTCTCCTTGGCTAGAAATAAAACAAGCTTCATGTTACATGACATTTTATTGTATTTTGTGTTTTTTCAAAATAATATATTTGTAATTTAATTTCTGTCTGATGATATTTATTGTCCTGACAAAAACTTTGTTACTAATGAAGCACTTTTCAAATAATAAATTCATTCCCACATTGAAGGTCACCTAAGGAGGGTGGGTCGGGGCAAAGGTCAAATAGGTGTCTGAAGCACAACTTTGTTACTTATATGGTTTTTGCAAATAACTTCAAACAACTCATCCCCACATTGAGACAATGTTTCCATGTATGTAGCTTGAAGGTCAAGGTCACATAAGGAGGTTGGAATGGGACAAAAGTCAAATAGTTGTCTGAAGCACAACTTTGTTACTTATAATGGGACAAGCAAATAACTTTTGAATATGTATGTACTGGTATCATTCCTTAGTCTGTTATTACCTTTGTGTCTGGACTACAATTTTGTTGCTGAGACGGCTTGCGATGAGTTCATTTTGGTTTAGTGTTTTTGTGTGCCTGCGTCTGGATTTGGCTTGTCTGTGACGCTAAAAATGGGTGGAGAGATTTTAATATTATTCGATACAAATGTTAGCCTTTATGGGACAGTGTCGCGCACAATAATCATTTTGATACCTCGAATGGTGTGGTCAAATAAAGAAGTCAAAGGTGAAAATTGAATGTGTCCTGACTCTTAATAATGGAGATCTTGATAAAACAGAGTGTAGCGTGCATATATCATTTTAATACCTTAAAAGCTATGAGCAAAATTAGAAGTCACATGTCAAATTTGTCTGGACTCGCCATAAGCTAGCTTGTAGTAAAAGAACTTGGCACAATGAGACAAAGTGTTTCACGAAAGAATCACATTATACCATAAAAGTTGTGGTCAGACTTAGAGGTCAAAATTAGTCCAGATTATGTTTGTCCAGATAAAGTGTCGTGTACAAGAATCACATTTATACCTTCGAAGTTGTAAGAATACATATAGGTCAAATGTAAAAAATGGTCGGGATTATAATTGTTTAGATTGATATTGATTTAATTGTTTGTTGGTTTTCTTACTTTGCCATGATTGTATGGATGTTAAATTAACTAGGGACAAAAGTTACCCTTGGTGTGACGGGGTGTAGCACAGAAGAATCATATTAAAAGTATTGTTGTAGTAACATACATTTTATAAAGATATTGCATAACACCTCCATTTATACTTGATTATCTAACTGATTCATAAATAGTGCAAGTTAGCATTAGTTTTGTAATGTGCTGTTTTAAGATTTTATCCATATTAACTTCATTTTAAAGTGCTAATTCCAGTTATTTGGTCTTGTCATTTCTATGTATATTTTCTGTAAATACTTTTGTTTAATCAAGTTCTTCTTGTTATTTATTGCTTTTGATGTTTTTACTCTGCCTTATTTTGTTACTAATTACTATTGTTTACATTTATCATTTTAATTGGTTTTGTGTAACCTTTTTCAATGATCAGTCTAAGAAAGCTATTTTAAAAATTTTTGAATCCAGGTCAGGTGAAGCTTTAGATCAGTCTACTAATATGATTAGGGGCCATTGTTTTACTGGAAGTGGCACTGTATAACTGTTACTTTTGATCAGGTGTACAGACAAACCCCCTCCCTGAAAAAACCCCTCCCAGACAAATCCCCTCCCATCTTTTTTCCACCACGGATATATCCCCCTGCAGTCATATATGTTAATATGAAAAATAAATTAAATGATTTTTTTAAGGAAAAAAACTTAAAATGAAGTAATTCTTAATTACTTACGTAACCTAAACTCTCATACTTTCACTGCCATCGACTGATGGAAAACGTGGTAATTAAGTTCATTATAAGATGCTTTTGTATGCCTCCGAAGGGTGGCACATAGTAATTGACTCGTTCATTTGTCCGTCCGTCAGTCCGTCTGTCGCTTTTTTTATCCAGAGCATAACTTAAAAACTATGCAAGGCATCAACATGAAACTTCATAGGTAGATAGATCACATTAAGGAGAAGTGCAGTGCACAAGAGACATAACTTAAAGCTTTATACTTTTGGAGTTATTGCCCTTTGTTCATTTTCATTCTTGAATTTTGTCCAAAGAATAACTCAAGTTTACTTCTTTAATTTCTGATTGCTTTTTATGACCCCCCCCCAAATGGTGGAATATAGTAATCGACTCGTCAATCCATTAGTCCGTCCGTCCGTCTGTATGTCCGTTCCTTTTTTTGTCCGGAGCATAACTCAAAAAGTAGTCAGGCTACTGACTTGAAATTTTATAGGCAGATAGATCTCATTGAGCGGAAGGGCACAAGAACCATAACTTTAAGCATTATTATTTTGGAGTTATTGCTCTTTGTTGATATTCATGCTTGAATTTTGTCCGGAGCATAACTTAAAAAGTATGCAAGGCATCGACATTAAAACTTCATAGGTAGATACAGTACACTCCACGCGGATTCCCCACTTTCCGCAAAACACCGAAGAAAATTTTCCGCGCTGATAATTTATCAGTATTTCCAAAGTCCGTTTTCCTCGGAGTTTTCTCAATTTTTCCGCCACGGACATTTTACAGACCGTCATAAAATAAACTCCGAGGATTGCGGAGGTTTTCCTCCGCGGAACTCGGAGGAAACAAAATGGCGGTTATCGATGATTTCAATATTAAACTGCATTTATCGTGGCAATTTTTGTGCAAAAACAGTGTTATAGACATAAATTATACATTAACATGTAAAAAATGTTCATGCCATTATCTTTTTCTCTCTCTTAGGTTCACATGAAATAGTAAAACGGTTATTGTTATTATGTTAAGCATGAATCCTTGTGTTTTTTTCCACAGGAAACAGTATGTACACGTACATGTAGCATTTAGGTAAAGGCTATTCGTAAATCAGCAAAATCCACTTGTTATTTACAGTACAGTCCTGTATGTACATGTATCATGTTTATAAATGTAATACCTTGTCAGTATACCGATATTACGATATTATGTGTTTTTAAATGCATGATCCTCGAAATCTGTACAACTACGTGTACGTACATGTGCAATTTTAATATTCTGACAGTTCTGTTCTGGTTGTTTTGTTGAACTGTTATTAAATGCATTAATGTTGATACAGTTTACAATGACAAACAAACAATAATCAATGCACTTTAAAAGCGTGCGTGTTTTTCAATGTGATAATTGTATTTAATTACCTGTTATACACGGTAAGAAATGTTAGTTCGGAAACAAGGCTTTTATTATCATGATCAAACGTTTAAGTAATTGACGCTATAATTTTCAGTTGTTGAGTAAATCATTCAAAAGTACCGCATGTTGCAAACGGTTTTTAAAGTTATTAAAATCTGGTGACAACAAAAGATATTCAGCAACTAAACTGTGAACAATTGTTTCTTAGGTCGTATATAATGCAATGTCTGGTGTCAGTTGTTTTACATGTATTTCATTACACATTTCTTCACGTTTTATTGTTTTGCAAGTTTGAACTACCTTATAATTCTTGAACGTTTTAATATTTTATTATAATATTTTGTGTTTTAATCTGCGGACTTTGTGTTGTGTTTTATTTGACAATGCCATTAAGGGGATTATCACGCCCGGATAAATACTTCCTAGTGAAATACCTAGGCCCTATGTGACGACAAACAACAAGTGCGTTCTAAAGGATGTCTTAAAACTGATGATGACGTAAGTACGATTTTTAAGGTTTTACATTTAAAACAGTCAAATTGATTTTCCTTGCATAAACATTATTAAATTCATCTTGCGTTTGTATCCTGTAGCGCATTTTAGCATAATTATTTTGACAGTGGTTGCTCCGATAAGATGTGTAACTTGATATTTAAGGGTTTATTTTTTATAAGACCTTACCATCACCATCACGTTTAAGCTTATTTTCTGTAACTTGATATTTAAGGGTTTATTTTTTATAAGACATCACCATCACGTTTAAGCTTATTTTCTAGAAAAAATCTTTTACCTTGAAATATGAGTCAAAAACGTCATAAGTTTACTTTGTGTGGTAACTACTAAACAATTTTCATTATAACATCTTAATGCATTCATTACAATATCAGAATATGTAACTTATTTTATATATTTGAAACATTTTTTATGTAAATCGGAAATATCATTGGCTTTAAAATAATTAAACCATGATAATTGCATTTCCTGATTACTAAATATTTTCTGAATATAAACTTAAAACTTCATACATGTAATTGGCATTTGTTAACGGTCTAGTTTAGGGACCTTGATTGTTGTTTTAACAAGTGTCACAGATAGAACCCCTGTCGCGACCACGTCAGTCTTGACATTCGTTACTGGTGAGGTCAAGGGGATCTTGTGTCATGGTATAGCAAGGTGTTTTAACTTACCTGGTACTTATTAACAAGTTGGCTTCAACAGCCACAATGGCTAGTAAAGACGTAATTGTGCATAATTGCGGCTGATACTCCGAACGCCTACTCCTCAATTAAAAAAAAAATGGTTAAGGGGATTATGGGGCCCTATAAGGGGACACGGTGTGTTCTCCTAACGCCTACTCCTCAATTACAGATAGATGCAATAAATAGTCCATATATATAACAGTTTGTCTTTTTAGTTAAATTTTGAATGTCTTAAATAACAATTTAAAATGACATAAAGTTTTAAAAAGTATAATTCATAACATTGTGAGTGAAAAGTGATGATGTCTGGATTCTTCCATTTTATTTATACAATTCTGCAGCTTGTGTTAATTTATTTACAGCTTGGGTGAGTTCAGTTTAACATCATTTTTTTACAGCTTGGATGAGTTCTGTTTTAACATCATTTATTTACAGCTTGGATGAGTTCTGTTTAACATCATTTATTTACAGCTTGGATGAGTTCTTTTAACATCATTTATTTACAGCTTGGATGTGTTCTGTTTAACATCATATATTTACAGCTTGGATGAGTTCAGTTTAACATCATTTATTTACAGCTTGGATGATTTCAGTTTAACATCATTTCTTTCATGACTATTGAATAAATATAGGAATTTACAGTAGAAAGATAACCAATTTAAAAAGTTATCTTTCTACTGATGCGCCTTATAACTCCAGCAGTACTGCGCGTGCGAGTAAGTACAAAAGATTGACTACAACAAACTCAAGTTTTTATCCTGTTATCATTAAAACAAATTGTATTTCTAAGCAATAAAATAAAATTAAACATTTTTCTCATAATATACGTAAGATTAAAGGGAAAAGAGAAAACTAGTTTCATTTTAAATTTGTCGATCACCGCGTAGGGATACTCGTGATCGATACACATTAAATGTGTATTCAAAATTTGTTTTGACAAAAACTCGACAGTTTC
>Ga0224511_10003102_pt1 | contig 11730 bp, 1 predicted proteins | sample SF_May12_sed_USG_2_FD_169988 | JGI IMG/M metagenome (GOLD analysis project Ga0224511, IMG submission 169988) | Sediment microbial communities from San Francisco Bay, California, United States - SF_May12_sed_USGS_8_1 | ecosystem: Environmental > Aquatic > Marine > Sediment | place: USA... | reverse complement strand
AAGTAGTACTTGCATCGGACAAACAGTGACTGATACGGGTTTTATCAGTCACTGTTTCAAACAGTGAATTACCGTTTTTATTTCACTGATATTTCTCTATAAACTACCGGAAAGCATATAATAAATAACAAATATGTGATAGTCAGTGTCTTAAGAACAATTTGTGAAAAGTTAACATTATAAAGATAATAATAACTTTTGTTAATTAAGTTTATGTTAAAGATATACTCTTGAAAACAAAACAAGTAAAATGACGTCACATATCACTTAAAATGTGTGTTTAAAAGTTGGTAAAACCTGGCAAAATATATTTATCTAAGTAATGTGTACAACGAACTTGTAAATATGTTTCTTTTCTGTTTAACGTTTTTACTAATGCATGCATTTGTAGTTATTTAATATATGAAACATGGTGTAGCTGAGTATAGCCGGAGTAAAAGAACTTACAATACATGCAAAATTTGGTGACAAATAAGGTGTTTTTGAACAAAAAGTAAAAACATAACAACAGCAATACACAAACATCAAACAAAAAACCCTTCCCGTAGCCGGGAATTGAACCCGGGAACTCTTGCACGCAAAGCGGATGCGTTACCACTGCACCACCGAGTCAACTTAAGAGTATCGATTGTAGTTAGGCTATTTAACTGTCTCGACGCAATGGGTCGACACGTAAATAAACAAAGCCGAATTTGCGGGCCACACATTTTCAACAAATACACTTTTCTGTAATACTTTTACATGCATGGATAACTATATTTGGCAGTTTCACATATTTACGGGAGAAGTTTCACTGCCTAAATATGGTTAAGATGTAAGATGTAAACATTTCTGACCTAAAACATACAGGCATAGCATCTTTAACAAATATAACATATAAAAAGTCAAATCTTTATACAGTCAGTGCAAAATAGGTTCTTTCTAATAAAATTTCGAACAACATATAATATTTCTATGCATCGTTATGATGTTTAAATTGTGAAAGACGTTCGTGCATTTGACGTCATTTTGTGCGCCAGATCGCCCTACCTGTACTTGTTGTTGATTAAAACTTGAATATCACAATTGCTATTGTATTCATTTCTATACTTGACTGGCAGAATGATAACATATACATTCCAATTAAAGGCAAGTATTGTTGTATTGCGTCTATGGAAAATATTCGTGTCAATTAGAAAAGTCCACGTTATTGTGGGTCACCCATCGTACAATGAAGATGTAAAACACCTACTAGCTACGCGAGCTTAACGAGCATTTTATAGGTTGTTTAAATTACGTACAATAAAAATTGTTGTAAACCCTTAAAGACAATTACATGTAAATACCATACTTTGCGCTGTGTTAGTGTCATTGGTCACGTAGAAGTTGTGTAATATGTACCCATGGTCTCGTTTAGATGAACAAAACAATATGCAATACTTGATGCGTGAATGTCTAGAAAACAATATTTTATCCTATATTTTAGACTAATAAATGCTATTTTACTCTTAATTGATGAAAATACAACAACTACGATATGAATCATTTATAACATAAAATATCTTATTGTGCAATGAACGATGGGGTCTGTTCATGTCATTCTCATAAATGCTTCAACGCGAATAACGACAAACCTAATCATGCATCATGTACATAACGTGTATCACACAGGTTTAATAAAAAAGATGTAGAATAAGACAGGGAATATTTAAGGAATAACTTATCAAACACGAACGTTATTACTTATATTTACACCTCATGTTATCACTTTTTTCTGACAAATTCGTAAACATATTTATTTGAATATTTTTAAAATGTCAATTCTGAACCTTTTCCCCTGTTTCTTTTCACAGATGAACTGGTCCGCCGATGTACGCAAAGCAAAATAATTATACTACGACAAAGAATATAGTTCTAATTTTATATTTCGTAACAGTTTTTTGTCATATTTGGAACCTGTGTAAAATGCTAACTACAGTACAACATTTTAACACGATCAAAGTGTTTCTAAATATTATTAACTAATAAGAAACCAAACCGTGCTCAAATACCCAATAAAGCACAGTTGTGTGTAACCAAACTATTTACGCTCTTCCAATTTTCTCCACAAAAATGTTTAAAAAAACATAATCGAGGAATGAACTGCATTCGTCCAGTAAAGGACCAAACTCCTCACAGCGGTTACGTCACACTTTGCTACTTTAACCACTGCCAACACAAAAATCACGTGACGATGGTCTATCACGTGATCGATTTAAAACTTGAGCCGTTATTTACTACACACACGGTGTCACAGTGAAAATATCTTTCGTAATATTTACCAAAAAAAATTATAACATACATTTTTTTTTTACTTTCTTGTTCATAAAGCATTATAATTTAATGAAAGAAAACTAAAATAGTATTAAGTATTCTGTTTTAAAAATAAAAGTGAAAAAATAAATCCGGTTCTCTGTGGTGGCAGTGGTTACTGTACAGATCAGGGGAAGTAACCGCTGCGGGGAGTTTGGTAAAGGATATTGAAGCAATGGAAATAGAGGTGTAAATATATAATATTAAATAGAACAACTATACTACCAACTATTTATCAAAACAAGTATATAGCATATAAAATACATTTATAATAATTGTTTCACCATTAATATTATTAGTTTTTTTCCCTTTAAAATGGTTTTATTTCTAATACAATTTACCTACATTAAGACCAAACCAACGTTATAAAACAATAGCACCTAAACCCCGATAAATGCGATTGCCCACGGAATACCTCACATTCATATGCTACAATGTTTGTGATTGGTCTATTAATATATAACACATGTTGTAAATAGTCAACAGACCTTCATCCTCAATATAACTTTCCTTTTATATTTAATCTGCCAATTTTAATGAAGACATAGTTTTACGTCATACTTAATCAGGACATTTGTAATATTAATCAGGATTGCAGCGATCATGGTAGAATTACTTTGCAACACAAGCCCAATGTAATCCCAATGGTTCGCCAGGAAAAAGGCGACCTCCTTTATCAGTAATTCTAACCATTTTGACCTACTTAATTTACGAAACAGGTGTTACAACCATAACAAAAACAATGTGATCAAATAGCATTATAAACAATAACGAATCATCATTTACAATGACGTAAATCTTTCAATGACGGGAATTACACAGAGGGAAAGTAAACCACGTGTCATTTCCAATATCTCGATTCCAGATGATAAAGCAAGCTTTTTACAGTGAGCATATTTATTCTTTAAATGAAGCATTTACACATAAATTAGTTTCAATAATGGTTTCATGTGGTTTGTTATTCTAGTTTTGATGCAGGCGTCCGCCATGCTTGGCATGTTAATAAAGATCCTGCAATGTTTGCCATGCGTATTATACAACTAACAAGGTTTAACGCAGCAGCTTTTCCATATATACAAGTCTTTTAACGATCTCGTAATATTTTAAAGCAAAACCCTGGACTATTTTGGCTAGTCACCGACCTGACTACTTTGTGGAGGAAGCTGCATTTTAGTTAAAGATATAGTTGCTAATAAAATGTTCTTGCAATCTGGCGTTGATATGCTGAATAACAAATATAAAACTGTAATTAATTAAAATAACATAATGAGGATGTAATATATTTTAAAGTTTTTTTTATTTTACAGCCTTTAATATCGTGTTTTGTCTGCAACATACTTTACAGCTTCGGCGTCGCTACTGTGTGGTCACCTGGGCTAGCCGGGACGCAAGCACCACATTGAATCGGGATAAAACCGTGTTGAACAGGCGATCACTGGGAAATGATCCTGGTGGTTTTAAAATGTTAAAAACAAATAATACTCATGGCATGCACCTGGGTGCGAAACAACACCGGCTTATTCCGGGGTATCACCTTAGCTCTTCCGACATAGTCCGTGGCTCCACCGTAAGACCACCGGGTAAAACGTAGTAAAACCGACATGAGCTATATGCAAAGTGAAGATTCGGCGATAGCCGGTTTGGCCACGGTTAGTCACGGAGGAGAACCGACGCAGTCCCGACTTTTGCCGGTAGAACTACGGTCTGGCACGGTAAAGCCCGGTGAATGCCGGTAAAGTATAGGTGGAGCCACGGTATGTCTAAGCCGGTGGACGCTGTTTCAACTACGAAAACCGTATTTTAACCATGATTGCATTTTTAAAAATAATTAAAGTTTAAGTTTTACTCAGGTAATTTGTATTAATCTCAATAAATTCTTTCTGAGACTGAGGAGGGGGTGGGGGAGGTAAAGTATCGTTGCTTACGACATTGTCCATCTACTGTCATACTCTGCTTGCGGTTCATTTTTGTATCGGCATGTTATTTGAGTTATGTTATTTATAAATTGCCAAGGTGTTTTCTTTTATGGTACCGTGTGACACAGAAGCTTTTTCGTCGTACTTCCGGAGCTCGCCGTGGAGAAACCGGCCAACACCAGGGCTCTGCCGCTGATGTCCGGGGCGAAACCGTGAATTACAGGAACACACCCTAGAGCCATCGGGGTTACACTGGGAATGTACCGTCGCAAACCGTAGCATCACCGGGACAGACGGAGACCACATGTTGACACATACCGGGGCATTGCCGGGAATATATGAACGCACTCAAGTATTCTATCACGAATCGTAACAGTTCATCACGTTCCGCCGGCTCCAAACTGCCGGGACGCTTCCGAAAGTACACCGGTACACGTGAACGAGCATTAAAACATCTTGTTATTTATTAAAATGTATGAATTTTTGAAATACGTTTTTATAGGTGCGAACATAGGTCGCCCATATTTATAATGTGTCTTTTTTCATAAATGACAACACTAAGGTCAATCATTACGTTTGTGGTACATTGTATTCTTTGCACCACTCAAGTATATGTGTTTTATGAATTTCTTGCTCCAAACTATCTATACAAAAAGTAAATAATAATAATAAATAAATGATGCATACAGATGTTGTGAGAAACATTAATCTTGATAACATAACCTAGCAATTTGCAAAGCACCTCTTCGTCTAGCTATTAAAATGGAAATGGTAATAAGAGTTTCAAGCCATATTTCGTATTCACAAATGCATAAATGTAATTGATTATAATACAATATTAGTTGTAGCTCGCACACTTCAATAAACACAATGTAACGCAAATAATGCTGGCCACAAACGACGCTAAAATGACGGCGACGTGGCGTTACTGTTTACCGCGCGCAAGCGTTTTTGGTTGTTTACGAATAGAATAAGAAAAATATTTGGCTTATTTATAATTTAAGACAGAAATTCATTTCACTCGTGATTATAGAAATCGTAAAAATATTTCTTTCTTTGACCACTCGGGAAAAAAATGTCACCAACATTAATATTTTATAGATGTTATTCAACACTAAATTATTTAAAAAATAGAACAAAGTCACGTAGATGCCCTTTCTTTGTTGCAAGCTGTGCTTGATGGTTTTGTCATATGAACGTAAATTAAGATGACAGTTATTAGATATTTATTCTTAAATTTCACGTACATGTAATTACATTTGTATAATAATAATAAAAACTGTCTTACATCATATTATATCAATGTCTTTCGTTTTATTTTGTCTTACTTTCTTGGGTGCTTCATACAACATGATTGATTAATACGCGGATTTGTGGAAAACGTCTGTTCCTAGCACGTTGTTACGGGCAATTGTCATTCCATCGTTTGTGAGTCAGACGAATTTAAGTATGATTTATCCATCAGGGAATTGTATGTTAAATAATACTGCCAGTAAATCATATTGTAAAATGTAATACTGACTCATTTTGGACTAGGTTTTGTCACTTGAAAATTGTGCTGTGGTTGATAGGTTTCTTACACAATACTATTGAGGTGTTTCTTTTTTCTAAAGACTAATAAAATGAGCGGAGATTGTATTACAATGGTTTCATTTGGTCTAGTAAATCAACATGTTCAAATTTGAAAACTTTGCTATTTTTAAAATATATTAGATGGACAAATGTAAATGTACATGTACTTAATTCTAAATATATAACTTGATAACTTGTACTGGTATGTTACAAGGTAAATACATACAAAGAATAACAAACATTGTTTATAAAATCTTTTTAAAATCCAGAATCATATATTTTGCTTTATTTTAAAGATGCTAGGTCTGTATATTGAAACCCATATTATCTATACCCCAAATATTGAAGACATTTTCAAAGTGGGAAAATACAATAAAAAAAGTCAATACATGTATTATAATATAATTATATTAGTTTAATTGCTTGCATTCTAAATCAACTCCAGTAGTGGAACACCCACTCCTACATGTAAATGTGATATAGATAGGAGCCCAAATTGTCTTTATTCTAAACAAGTTAAGTACAATAAGTTGTCGGGTATAATAATTCGTCGATAGCTATGCGTCTTAGCAAATTATACATAAAAATGAATAAATTACCAGTAGAACAAATAAAAATACCAAAAAGTACATTCAAGCATACATTTTAACACGTTACATAATTAAGATTATTTACCCTTAGAATTGAAACTTTTTTCAGTTGTGTTTTTTACTTTTGTTCAAAAGTTATTCAATAATATAAATGTTAAAAATCTTAAAAAATATGTTTTTAATGCTCCATGTTCCATGTTAATTTGCTGTTTTCGTATTGTGTTTTCTTGAAATAAGGTTAATTGGACTGTAATAATTGTGTTCTTAGTTTAATCCTATTGCAAAAATCCTATTTATTAATATTAAAGTACATATATTTTTTAATGTTCGTATTTTGAACCCATATAGTTCTGCTCTGTATGTTTTAGTGTGCTGTCAGTTTGACTTTTGTTTGTGTGGGACATTTTAGCATGATGCGCGACATGTTTACGCTGTCTACATTGTCGGCAACATGTTTTTGGACATCTACTCATTTTATATTATTATTTCTCTACAAAGCACAGAAGGACATGAAATGATTAGAGGTCATTTTCCATTCAATATGCAATAATGTTAGTGAAAAATGAATGTCTATCAAAATATGAAAGTATTATGGATGGAACAAGGAACACGTCAAGCGTTATAAACTAATCTATCACGTTATGGCACATATATTTATAAGGCAAATTTATATATTTATTATTCGCATTTGACCAACTCATATGTCAGAAATACCGGTAGAACAGTTTTTATTACAATTATATTAAAACAAAATATATATTTTATTTATATGCACCTGTTGCGAGTTGCGTTACACAAATCGGCCCCTTCATGGCACTCTCATCAGGCTTCTGTCGAAACCTGTTTACAAAATTATTTTGATTTTAATTTCGAGACATGTACAGAAGACCCGATGCTCAAAGCATAACTCAATAGAGAGTATTAACATAAATTCACAATAAAAATGAGAGAAAAAATATTATCAAAAGGAAGTCATTTGAACGTAATTGTAGTTGTTATACTATAATTATATAACATTATCGGATTTGCGACTCTAAATTGACAGAAGAACTGATTGTAAATCAAAGAAAATGACATTGAAGTTTTTTATATTCAAGATGCAGAATCAATGGCATCTACATCGAATTGTTACTTCTGGTTTCCGTAATTTGTGAATTAAAGTGTTTTTATTTGATAAACCCAGTCGTGTTCAGATTGCTTTGCGACTGCAGTGAAAGATGATTAATGATCTTTCTGTCTCTTTCTAGCATAAAAGTGGTTCGCAAACTAAGTTGGTTAGCATCTTGTGAAACGTCCGTATAATTGTATACAGAGTATTTATGCTATTCTCGGAGTTCATAAAAATTGTTCTTAAAAAACTTCGAATGAAAAGGATGATAAGTAATAAAAGAAGAAAAAATCTATATTGATTTTGGGGAACATATTGCTGAAAATGTTGTGCAACATATGTAATTTATGTGGTCAGGGGGCGGTTTTGTAATAAATGTAAATCACTTTTTCACAAAGTCCTTACGGCTGGATTTGTTTAAGAGCGTTTTACTGTAGTTGGACTCGGAATTGTTTAAGAACGTTTTACTGTAGTTGGACTCGGAATTGTTTAAGAACGTTTTACTGTAGTTGGACTCAGATACTAAACGGTCTATGAAAAGCGGCACTCATAAAATTGAAATCACATTTGGAAAAAAACGCGTTTTAAATACTATATTCACTTTTTTGTTCCAAACTAACCACTGAGTCACGAAACATCGCATGCTATCTGTACCATGTTGGGCGAAATCTAGACAGTTAAACCAATACGATGTTTTTCTCTTAAAAGAGAAATTAAAGTAGTCGCCTTAAACACAATATTTGCACATAGAAAGTCAATATCTAGTTTAGACCATTAGTAAATCTTGTAATGATCATAACTATGCAAAACAATGCCACTGTTGTCTGGCTGATGACCTTTTTATTTTTTTACAATGTCTAGACAGGAAATCTGTGGTTTTGTTCAGCTTTATGACTCTAGGATACGATTACAAGGGGTAACTGACAATCTTTATATTCAAGCGAACAGCTGCGAACATAAAAAGAAAAAAAACGTTAGTTTAACCAATATGTATTAAACAAAATAGGCATTACAAATATTTGTTGCACAAAACATAATTTATAGAGATATCGAGATTTAAGCAGTAGCAATATGTGACAATATGTAAACGACTAAAAAAATAGAATTAAGAAAGAATCTTAAAGATAATACAATGTCTCGCTTCTACGATTCAATACCAAGATTAGATATATATCGTACAATCATGTTTCGATAGACTAAGGAGTGAAAAAATATAAATGAAAAATGGTTAATACATACAAGAGTATATTCACACATCGAGCTGAGGACTAATTATTATCAATTAAAAACGAAAACACGTTGGATTCTATAGATTTCGTACAATCATGTTTCGATAGACTAAGGAGTGGAACGTGGTAAATGAACAATGATTTACACAAATATGAACACATCGAGCTGAGGATTTAAAAACGAACCAGTGAACTGTTTATTCTACTAGAGTTATTATGTTTATATTATATTTTGATTTTAATTTCCAATTGTGACTTTGTATCAATACTTCTGAAAATCGCAAATGTTTTTTTCAAAGTGTCTTTAAATAGATGTAGAAATGGGACGATTGGCATACACCGCATGTTATTCCTCAAAGATGAAAGGCACTGTTCCGTTTGTTGCAACTTAGATGATGCATTTTATTTTCTACGAGAACACCCTTATTTTTCCAATTTGTCTATAACTTTTTTAAAGCAGCTGACTTCCAGAATATAATAGCAAATCATTAGTTATACAAATATTTCAAAATATCTCTTCAAATACATATAATAGTTGTTAGAAATCTCTTCAAATACATATGATAGTTGTTAGAAATCATAATAACGTTTAAACCCTTCATATTGGTTTGAAAACAGACAATGCGCTTTTCTACCATCGGGATATTTCTACTATACATAACGGCTACTGCGCAAGTAACGCAGTAGCTTATGCAAAGAAAAATGATGTTTTACCAACGATTTTGTCAATGTTGTCACTTGAATTAAGGGGTCAGTAATAATAGACTTCTCCACTGAACATAACTTTACCAGTATTTACCGTTAATTATTATTTTATATTTTTTGAGAATCTGGAGATAAGCTGCTTTAAATAATTATTTTTCAAACCGACTAAGAACATTAACAAAAAGAAATTACTTATAAGAGAAAATCGATATAATTCGCATTTGTACATGGTTGTATTTGAGGGATTTTAAATACGTTATATAAACATAAAAATTATTATTAATCCCCCTTAATTGTTTCGTTTATATAAGTTTTAATTAAGTCTTATAACATAATAATTCCATATCATTATTATAACTTCCATGTCATGATAGCTTAAATATACTCATAAACATAGGTAAACATCGCATATTCACGCCAATGGTGCTTGCTGTTTTCCGTCACATATTCTCTTACACATTTGTCAGTGTACAGCAAAGCAACGTGTATACGTTGTTTTAAATTTATTTAATACACTTAAATGGCCTGTTAAAGGCGTGTTTAATGTAATCTACTAAAAGAAAATAAGTATTTGTGTTTGAGCTCCAGATTATGTTGAATAAGTAAGCTGGTTTTATGTGTGCAGTATTTGTTTAAAAAAAACTGTTATTTAAACTAAAAGATATGACAAAGACTGTCAAACAGAATGCAGGATTCCGTTTTAATTGTGTCTTGAAATCAAGTGTATTTACAAGAATAAACTTTGGACAGTCGTATATCGTTAGCAAAATATCAATTTACTTGGCGACACATGTGACTACTTCATGTCTACTTCATTAGGTAGGTTAAATTTTCGTTTTTAAATAATACATAGTTTACAATGTAGAATGTTATGAAAAGTCTACGCCAGTGATGAGGCATTTACTTTAGAGGCTCATCAACGCTACCGTTTTCCTTATCAAAATGCTTGTTGGATGTAAATATAAGTGTTTGTTTGCTATTAGTCTGGGATATTGCTTTATGTCAAAGAGTGTTTGCTTAATACTTAATGTTTTCTGACCAAACTGGTTTATCGTTAAAGTTAATTGTTTTATAGAATTATGGGACATTAATGACCTCAGCGCTGTGGTTCTGTTCGGCCTCTGTTCCGTTTCTTTCGTTCGTTTCCTTAACGAGGTACAATAAACCTTCATAGTTTTATCTTGGTAAACATTGAAATAATCAATGCTTGGAAGTTCTTGTTTGACAAATTTGTCTAATAATGATGTCAATGGCTGTTTTTCTTGATAATGTAGGACAGTTGCAGATTACAAACGCATATTCCAGTAAGCATACACTCTTGAGTGTACGTATTCCATTACAGGTGTCGTGAGTTGGATAGTCGAGCCGTCCACTGGCTTGTAGGGATTTCTTAATGGTCTCGGAAAACAAACACACGCACAGACATGCGTCATTTCAACAAATGCGGGCGTCAGTGTAAATCATAGATTTACACTGATCATGAAGCTCTTTTTTCGGTTGGTTTAAGTACTTAATTGAATTCATTCCCATATAATGTACAATTAAATGTATTATGGTACTTCCTTTCGGAACAATTAAACAAATGTATAATGGCATTGGAAGAAGCATGTGGTCAGATGTTACATGCAAGCAAAAACTACTCAACTAATTCATATTCATAAAAAACTAACATCTGTAAGTTATCACGTGCACATAAGAGATAATTGGCCTACGTATAAACGATGAAACCTTTTGAACAACTGTTAAAATATGCAATTTTCTCTGTTATGGCTAATAACATCAAAAGGTCAAATCATCCAGGCAAAACAAATATAATTACACTTAAACTATTAGGGTGGGTAATCGCGCTGCTCCCGACATTTAATTTGTAAACAAATATCCGCCATCTTAGATGAAAAAGGTAGGGTTTTCCCAGTTTTCTTCGATCTTGTTGATGCTGCCATTGAAATTTATAGTAATGAACACGCTCCACAGTTTTCTTGATCCAACGGTATATTTGTTGTGCCGCAAGGTTTGCGAATATAAAAGTTACACGGGAATGAAAAATCGAAGCGAGAGAAATATATCGTGCAGGGTGCAGAGTAAAATCCACTTTTTTGCAATTTGGTTATGAAAATTGACGTATTATCGAGAAATCCAACCTGCTTTAGTTGTAGAATACATAAAAAGTCTTATACAAAAGTTTTGGACAACCTTATTAATGCCAAAATGAAAATGTCAATGTTTTGATCGAATTGCTAGGGAGCCGAGTAATATGGTGAAGGCTAGGGAGCAGAGCA
>Ga0224511_10003101_pt1 | contig 11730 bp, 6 predicted proteins | sample SF_May12_sed_USG_2_FD_169988 | JGI IMG/M metagenome (GOLD analysis project Ga0224511, IMG submission 169988) | Sediment microbial communities from San Francisco Bay, California, United States - SF_May12_sed_USGS_8_1 | ecosystem: Environmental > Aquatic > Marine > Sediment | place: USA... | reverse complement strand
ATGTTACGTAATGAGTTTCTCAGTTGACACACTGTGTCAATATTAGTTAAATTATGCATTTAATAATAATAAGGTGTTTATTTGACATTGTATTTAGATGAATTTGGCCAGTAATAAATCTTTAATTTTCTGTTCAAAAAATGGATGCAGGCACGTTGTTATTCATTTAACAGCTTTTCTCACCTAAAATATTGTTGAAAGGATTTAACCACATTTGCATAGTCTTGATTTTCCTATTTATGCATGTTGTTTTAGTTATTTGGAGCGTGCATGCCCCACAATGACAGAGATTGAAATGCTCCCTGACCAACAGCCAACAGCTACGCGAGTTGTTCTTCTTACGTGCAATCGGACCCAGTTCCCATTCTCGCTGGGGTTTTACAGGGGCAACTTCTCGGTCCATTATTATTTCTCGTCTACATAAACGACATCGTGTGCGACATTGATTCGTCCATTAGAGTATTTGCAGACGACACCGCTGTCTATGTTATTGCTGAAAATCCAGCGACTGCTTCAGCACAACTTAACAAGGATCTTGATACCATCCACATATGGGCAGAACATAGGCTTGTCTCGTTCAAAACCTCTTAAACTGAATCACTCCTTTTCTTGAGGAAATCTGAAAAGATCTTACACCCTACTATTCTAATGAAAAATGTGCATATAGAAGAGGTCCAGTCACACAAACACCTTGGTAAGACCATATCCAATAAGTCAAGAAGAAAGCATGGAACGTCAAGCTACACATCAAGCGTTCTCTTAAGTTCATCAGTAACCGAAAATCACTTGAAATCATCGACAATACTTTTTTAAGACCAATTTTGAAATATGCAGACGTGGTGTACGGCAACATGACCACTTTGGATATTGACGATCTCGAATCAATTCAAGGAAAAGGAGCCAGTGTCATCACTGGTATTACTCGTTTTGGATCACACTAATATTAGAATCTATTTTGTATTTACTGCTTTATCTCAATAAAGTTGTGCATGTGTGGCCATGTTGATATTACAGATAACTCTAGTTTCCCTTAGTTAATTGAGTTCTACCCCTTAGACCGTTTGTTTTATTGTGTTGGAACTTGAGTTAACGCATTTGTCACACATGAGCTGGTTCTATCAGCTTGTGTAACTATCGTGTGGTGTGGTCATTCAGATTCCAGTTTCCAACGTGTGCATGTGCAGATTTTTGTACATCATTCTCTATGATGTCATTTATTTTCCATTCAAATAGTTAGGTTTAGTGTATTGTTTGCAATCTATTGCATTTAAGGTTTTACGCCTTTGAGCATGTTAATAATATCATTAATTTGGTTTACTCTATTGAAATGACAGTGTAATTCTAACGTCGTACCTCATTTTTTACATTAACTTAACTTGCAGCTTAGCACAAACAGCAGAAAGAGAGAGGTAGTTTGGTCCACAACCAGTAAGTGTAATAGCCTTAATTGTTTTATACTTTGCTATATAATGTTACTTGATTCTAAAGGTCATGGCCACTAGCTACCGTATATATACCGTGTACGTATTGCTACGTATAATGAATTTAATTTATTCATAATTATAACACTATTACTATAATACATTGTTAATGAAGGTGGTATTCATTATATGATCCAATTATTCGGATAATTAATTATTTGATGTAACTAGTTAGCAGGTCTAGAAAAACACTGAAATTAAAAAATTATTGGTAAAACAAATTATATGTACAATTACACACTGTGTGATTTGTAAATATACACAAATTAGCCTACAATGTGTGTGCCAGATTTCGACGAGGAAAACGTTACTGTCAAATCCGCATTACGAAAACTGGTCATTCGAGATGGATTCGCAGGTATGTATGCTCAGTACATTTAAAAACGCAAACATTTAAAATGTGCTTAACTCGCTTATTAAACATAACAGACGCCTCAAAATTTAATATAATACAAGTCGATCGTTTGTGTTTACATATCCACAGATAATACCTTCACAACAGGTACAGTATTGAGACAAATAACGATTTTGTAAAAATGCACGTGAATCACGTGATACATGTCACATGCAAGTATTTGACTTATTCTTTACGCCATGTCATAGGCAGATGAGCGTTTTTAAGAAAAATTTAAGTTAATGTTGAATAAGTTTCGGTACGGTCATGCCACGGCTCTCAGAAAATGACAGAAACAGAGCACTTGGGATGCTTATGGCGGGTTGAACCAAACAAAACATTGCAATAACGTTTGGCTGCAGTGTATCGACAGTAACGCGCCTGGAACAACGCGTCCACCAAACAGGGAGCGTAAAAGACCTCCCGAGGCCAGGACAACCACGTCCGCGTGCCACTACTTAACGTCAGGTCCAGCAGATGAGGGTGAATCATCTACGGGACATTATTGATTCTGACGGCAGCGGAAACGTCTAGACAGACAATAGGACGTCACAGGTGAATCCATACATGTATGGGGAGGAATTACACGACACAACTCGACGCGTCTTGTTGTCCTCAACCGCAACGTGAACGCCAGTGTGTATGTGAATGAAGTGTTGGCAAATATTGTGGTTCCTTTCCTATAGGAAACGGTATTCATGTAGGACAATTTCCACCAAGGGAATCGGTATTCTGCAACAGGATGGCCACATACAGCTAGAGTCACACAACAGTTTATTTCAGATAACAACATCAGCCTATTGAATTGGGCTTCAATGTCACCAGACATGTCCCCAATTGAACAGCTTTGGGATGAACTTTAGAAAAGACCACACCCACACGTAAACGTGCAACAGCTGGAAGATTAGATGCCGTTATAGAGGGGTGGAATGCTATTCCACATGCTTGTATAGCCAACCTTGTTCAATCTATGCGCCACCGTTGTGTAGCTTTGATAAATGCGCGGGGTGGATTTGCGCGATATTGACGATTGTAAGTAAAATTAAGGGTGGTTATATTTGGACTCTTAAAGGTGTTGTTAACGATTCATTGTAGATGCCAAAATTTGTAAAATGACAAAAAAAGGTCTAATCTTTCATATTGTCTTTTTCAGTTGATGTGAACTAACTCAGACTATCATAGTTTTCTTGTCAAAATAGTTTGCGTTTTAAAATGTACTGAGTATACAATAGTTTTTCCAGTTTTTACGCAAAACTGAATTTAAATTGAGCTTGCTTGTAATAAGCATCACAGTTATCCTTCTCGAGTCTCAAGCTCAATTCTACAAAATGTATAAGGTGGTTCATGACGAGAGCATACACTTACACCCACTCCTAACGCAACAAAATATACATTTCTCGAAAACCGATCAAGATATTGATTTGTAATTTGGTACTGTTTATCCCACAGTTGTTCACTACACATGTACGTTAAAATCATTCAGCCGTGACGGCCAATGGCCACTTTGCACGTGCACATACGGATAAGTCTTTAAGCGAAGTTCGTCCATTATTTGCAATTTTTTATTTTACACCTATGTTTATATTCTTTTGTTCGTTACTTCTTTGAATCAGCCGATTTCAATAAAAAATTACATGGATATGGTTCTTTCAAAAGTACTCCAATTTTCAAATCAATAGTTTTTCTGGATACTGAGATATAAAAATTTAAAGTCGTGTTGCGTTAGGAGTGGGTGTAAGAGTAGTTTTATAAATTGGAGTAATGGTCAAAGAAAGTACAGCACAAAACACTTTTAAGAGATATAAGGCTTATTGTTTTATGAAAAAATGCAACTATTTTACTGAGTAATACAAAAAAAACAAATCAGAAACTTGAAACGTAATGTACATTTATTGTTTAACTTTTTATATTTCAGGGCAAAAACAAGTTTGTAAAACAAGCTGCCAAAGCAACGGCCCACAAGAAGAAAGTGCCACCTATGGCCATCACTAAAAGACGTTGTGGAGAAGTGAGAGTGAAATTCATCCAAGACCGCAAGAAGCGTTAAGCAACAACACAAAGTATTATCAATTGTTTATTATTGTATTAAACGCTTCTAATATTATTTTATTTATGCATTATTTATGAAATTTGCAGATGGATGTAACGCCAGATGAGCACCCAGAAAATGCCATGCTATCGCCGCGAGCCCTCACGGGTGCAGTGTCCCACACAAAAGACGCAGCCGTGCAGTGCTCAACGATTGAAGGAATCGGAACCGTTGTATACGAAGCGTCACTGTCGAGTGTGTGGCGGCAATTATGCTGCCGACACAAGATCGGAAAAGATGAAGTGGATTGGGTTTAGTTTTATAAATGATACGAACACAATGTGTGATCGATGGCTGCATGCCAAATGTTTGTTTGGAAGAGACCATCCCAACATTACCGCTAAATATGATGACAGCATGCCCCCATACATATGTCCGGTACACAGAATGTGAATACATGTATCATCAACAAAAAAGATGGTATAATAATATTGTTTTTCTTTCCACAGGCTTCTATCCTCGACGTAACTTCTTCAATGCACTTAACCACTTCCCTGTGAAACGTCATGCACATTTTTGGTAGCGTTCTTCACTTCTTTGGCATACTGTCGCCGCAACACGGTCGCCTCATCTGAACCACCAGCATCATCTAAGTACTGTTAATGAAAATAAATTACACGCATGTTAGTATAAAAAAGATCAACTTCTATATAGAGTAATAGTGATGTGTGTGAATACATCTATAATTGCTTAATGTCTTATCTTCAACGAATAGCATATACTTTTCTGGATGTCTGCCTTACTTTTGTTTGATATGTCAAAGTGTGCACGTCGTTGTTCCGGTGAAGCAAAAACCTTCGCGCAAATTCTGGAAAAAAAAATCAGCAAAAATAAGTTCATAAAGCTTTATTAATAAAACATTGGAATATATCTTTCATGTACATTTATAATTATTAAATTTAATCATTAATTACCTTAGCACGTCGGGATAACATTCATAGTATCTTTTTTGTTTGCCTCGCATTTCAAATCAAAATTGACAAGATCTTCATCCAGAAGCGATCCGCCAAGAGATGTGTGCTGTGGACAGTTCTTGGCCAAATACTGGGCTGTTCGGCTGGCGAAGGATGTCACTGCATTCGCGTCTTTGATGTTTCTACAATATTAAAATAATGTTTAGAAATATAACACATTAAAAATGCTAAAATGCAATATTATACACAATCATAATATTATACCATTATAACATGTACCTGAAATATTTATTTCTTTCACCATCCTTGTTGCTGTCATCACATGGGCTAATAGCCTGACTGATCTGAAGAATAAACAAGATGGTCTAAAGGGCCCTGGCTCGTTCACCTGAGGAAAAGGTCAAAGGTCACAGTGGGGCTATTTACAGAGGAACACTAATGTTGTCCACTAAATATTGGTAGAGGACCTCTAGATGATGTTATACATCAAATATGAAAGCTCTGGGCTTTGTAGTTACAGACAAGAAGATTTTTGAAAATTGCATTTTAAAACTTTATTGTTGACCCCATGACCTACTTATGCAACCAATCAGAACCATTTGAATAATTTTCGTAGGGGACCATCCAGGGATAATTCCTGCTGTGTTTGGTCAAATTCCCATTTATAATAGCGGTTCAAGAGAATAATTCGTTTGAAATTTTCCTTACATAATTCAATGTAATATTGTGACCCCCGGACCAAGGTCAATTTTAACCCCAAGGGCATAATTTGAACAACTTTGGTAGAAGACCTCTAGATGATGCAATCTACTAAATATGAAAGCTCTGGGCCTTGTAGTTTCAGACAAGAAGATGTTTGAAAATTGCATTTTGAAAACCTATTTGTTGACCCCGTGACCTACTTATGAAACCAATCATAACCATTTGAACAAGTTTTGTAAGGGACCACCTAGGGACCATTCCTGTTGAGTTTGGTCAAATTCCCTCGGTTTTAAATCTTTTCATAAAGTGGATCATAAAACAAATGTCTAGTGTCTATTACTAGGAATGCGTGCGCCTTACAACTTTATTTGTCTGCTACCATTGTTGTAAATTTTATATTTTAATTACGTTTGAACAACTCAGATAATTAAGTTTGATTAATAGTAGCATGCGTTTAAATGCTTATTAAACTGACCTGTTCGATATGTTCGATGTTGCACACTCTGGTCCATCGTTCGTCGGTGGGGCCTCCATATGGCATGAAATACTTTATTTATTTATTGGTGCTTTCAAAAGTGAAGTCACCCCCCTTCATCTTACTGGGATGTCCGGACTGATACATGCACATGCTGTGCTCTAAGAATGACCGCACATCTTCTGGGGCCTGAGCCATCATTAAATTTTGTTTTCAAATCTGAACCAGAGGTCCATGCATGTCGTCATGTTGAGCCAATAATATAGTCCAGACAGTTTATCCATGCTCATTTTCATATAATGGAAATTACCACGTCTCATTCCCTTCTTTAGCAGTTTCCATGCCAGTAGGTACGTAACTGTACATTTATAAAAGAAATTGATAGTGTTTTGGCTGTATTTTGGCAAACGCGTAAAGATTTATAACATCAGGCTGTTGTTTCTTTTCATTACAATATTTTACAAACGCTTTCAAGAGTTCAGATGTCAAACTTTCAAAGAGAATGTCCAGTATTTGCATGGCTTTGTGGTGGTCCGTACAATGTTCACATAAAGTTAATGCTTTCGGTGACTTCCATCCTAAAAGAATTGCGAGGTTTTTGATGCATGGCTGCCACATAAGTTTAAATAACGCCTTGGTGTTGTTTATATCTATGTGCCCCATTCCTGGTATAAGGAGTATGTTTTTGTATTTGTTGCACTTTTCTATGTCAATGTCATGATTTTCCTGATGAATGTGATGTTGGAACTGAACTTTCTTGGTAAATGATTCATTGCAATGGTGGCAAATGAAATAATGTTTGATCATTTTGGAATAAAGACTAAAAAGAAGTCCACCACATCCTATAGCCACCCATTGTTTTTCCGTTTTTTTTATACAGTTGTGTCCAACACGGTTTCTAATGATTTATATGAACATGGCATAACTAGTATGGGTTTCTAAAGGACAACTCATGCTTTTCCATTTATGTTTGAGGGAATGTCACAATAAAGAACACGTTAAACGTTATTTTGCGAATAATATTCTACATAGATAAATTCTATGTCCTCCACGAATACAGAAAAGATATCGGGGACATAACCACTCCTTGCCTTACGCCAAAAGGAATAACTAAAATTTTCCGATAGAGGCGCGCATGACTTACCGCATGTTTTAACATTTTCATACATGTCGCGTACAATTTGAAATAAGTTGCTTTAAATGCCACATTTATACATTTTCAACCATAACGCATTGTGAATAATGCAATCGAAACATTAAAAAATATAACTTTGTACAATGGAGTTCAGAATAATCCATTGCATCAACAGTCTACCGCCCTTTTCCAAAAACCAAACCGGGCGTCGGAAATAATATTATGTTCAGCACATAACTTTTCTAATCTCTTTTTGAAGACAATAGTAAATAATTTTGAAAAATAACAACTTGCAATAATATTGCATGCTAGATGGAAGCGTTGTGAAAGAGGGCACGCAGCTTCCTTGCAGTCATATCTGCCCCCTCGTTTCCGTTGTAGAAGGGGTACACCAGTCATAACGAAGTTAGTTTGCATTGATAGCGATTTAAAGTAAGGTGTTTTATTTACAAGTGTATCCTTCTCTAATCCCAGTCCCTTTTTGAGGTAGTAAGACGGCCCATGTGTCGGCGCCATCGACCTTGTCATCAAGGGCCACCCACAGACTCTCCATGTCCTTGTCAAAACCGGTCGTTATGTTGTCAAAGGATTCCATTCGCTATTTCATAGAGTGTAAGCAAGCACCTAATCCTGCTTTTAAATAAGATATCCAGATGGTTTCGGTTTCTCTAGGGTCGTTACACAGCTTGTCCGCCATTACTCCAGTACTTTAATCACTGGTTGGATATAGATGTACTGATCTATTCAGTAAAGTGACGCCCTACACAACCCAGTCATGGCTGCAGCTCGAACACTACGCAAATGATATGGACGCGCCACAAATCCAATTACTTTTGCCAAAATTTAAAACATTTCTAATAACTCCTATAATTCCTGTAAAATAACTCCGTAAGGTTAAAGGCCACAACCTAGTTCTCATTTGCATCGTTAATAAAATATTGCTATTACAAAAAATGACCAAACTTTCCCGCATACGGACATCTTCCAGTCATTCCACGCAGTAATTTTAGACGGCGGATTAAAGTTCTCGAAAACGTATTACTTCCGTGGCGGTCGACGACCCGTCTAGATGTCTCACTTGAAGGCAGTATTCCTTCGCGAAGGCGTGACGTCACGATAAAACGGCCCTAGGCTTGGGTAGTCACACATCTCCGGGATAGGCGTGGCCGTTCAGCTTCATTTCCGGTTCCCGTAAATTTCTCAACCAATCTTTTAAAGGTTAATCGGTTGACACCCATCCGTCTCGCAACCTTTAAGTTATGCGATCAAATATTGCCCGTTTATAAACCGTGTATAGAGTGCCTTTAAAGTAATGTACGCTCTGTATAGGAAAAATAAATTGCTGGTATTTTTTAATGTTAAACGAATAGGAAAACGAAGAATTGTTGTTTAAGGCAAAATATCAACACTCGGTTTGATAAATGAATATATCGTGTAGAGGTTCTTCAACATCATTAATTAAATATTCAATGCCCTATAAACTACTCGCAATGTAAACAATGTTTTAAAAGATAATCAGTCTATGTTTAATGCATTTTGTAATAAATAAAGTGTTTTAAATCGCAACTACAACTTAAAAAACAACGAGTTATCAAATACTCACTGTATTTATTCAAATGATTCCAACACACATGTTTCTACTTTTTCTTCTGTTTCGGAAAGCAACTTTGCCTTTTGCATCTTAAGAATGTCATTTTTAAATTTTGCAATTTTTAATGATGCTCCTTAAGAGCGAGATCTTTAAGAAATTCATAGTAATGGCTTGTTTCAGAGCCTGACCGTTAAGTTTTTGTCGGGGGATACGGCTACTTCTTTGAAACGGCTGTTGATGATCGGAGGCTGTGGAAGAAGGTCCAGGGGCTTGCTGGTCGGATTGAGAGAAGGAAGGAGTCGACACAGGGCCTGGCTCGCATGGGCCCGATAAGTGACATAATTACCCTGTCAGTTTATCCGTCTGTCTGTCTGTCACACTTCGTTTCCGCTCAATAACTCGAGTACCTTTTGACCCAGAGCCTTCAAACTTCATAGGGTGATAGTCCTTATTGAGTAAAAAAACTCTATTGATTTTGGGGTCAGTAGATCATAGGTCTAGGTCACGGTGACCCGAAGAGTAAAAACTGTTTCCGCTCAATAACGCAAGTACCCTTTGACCCAGAGCCTTCAAACTTCATAGGATGATAGCCCTTATTGATGTTCATAAACATATGTGCATGTTCTTCTTACCTTAATAAACGCTTCCGTTTCAAAACGGTCATATCTCGTTCTTTGCTTTCCTTCAACAGCGCGCGCGGGGGAGACATGCGTTTTTCTCAAAAACATCTAGTTTAATTTAGTTTAAATTAATTTAGTACAGACGAAATGTATCACATAGCGAATAACCTTCCTCTATGAGTTGGGCTATTGCACCGAATTGTATGAATACAAAAATGAGCCAAAACAATTTAATTCAAAAGGGTCACACAAGGGCAATAGAGATAATAAAGAAAAGAAAGAAAATAGAAATTGACTTACTGCGGCCTAGTTCACACTCCTGCAAAGCAGTACAAGTACAATAAATCGTGTATCACTGTCCTGGGCTCAATCAAAAGAATGGCAAATAACAAGCAGAACAATATTACAAGACTTAAAATAGACCCAAGAACTCGCAATACAAGACTAAGAATTTAGACCGAAAGTTAGCAAAATAATAAGACTAAACTCAAGCACGAACCTCACAACTACTAGTTAAGAGGTTAAAAGAATCTAATATCCTAAAATATTACTCCTTAATATCAAAAAAAAACTTACTAATAATGGCCAACAACGTGAAATTAGAATGTAAACAAAAATTTACGGAAGTTGCGAAAATATGTTACAAAATCATATGGAGCTAGCTTCCTAACGTGAAAATTCGAAAATAAAACTCGTCTTGCCCCGAGTAAAGATTGGCATGGCATGGACTTTCTCTTGCCCTCAGGTGCTTTCCTATTAGACATTTGCGAATGTAAGTGGAAACGAGAACGGAGTCCAAAGCGGAACATTGTTGAGGGGGCATCTCAGTAATATTTTAAAAAATCTTTGCTGTAAAATCAGTATGTTAAACACATGAACAGATTTGAGGTTTTTTATTTTCATACACTTTTGTTACATAGTTACGTCCATTGCCTTAATCTATCAGGCCAATCAGTTTTCTTCGCACCACTAATTTGGCAACTAAACGTACTGTAGCTACGAGGAAGTGTCTTTTGTGGCGCCAAATTGATGACACGCATTTGTAAGCCTTTATTTCAGCAATAGCGTGTTCCACCACAATGCGATATTTGGAAATTGTTCTATTTAAACGTCGGCATTGTCTCCTGTTGTCCCGTCGTCTTATTTGAGCACTTGTATATGGAGTCATTAAAGGAAATCTGTTTGGGTATATCTTATCAGCAAGTAAAACGCACTGGTCAGGAAACGGGAGATCATGTCCGATTCTCGACATCAAGTTAAACTGTTGTGCGTCATTCTGATGTCCTAGAAACCCCGTTTCAATGTGTCGTATACGTCCTGTGCAGTCAACTACAACTTGACTATGAATGCAGTGGTATTGCCTGTGACCTTAAAAGTATTGTCTTTGGCCATGTACCGGTCTGTAAACTTCATGGCTGGTACCGTCGATAGCTCCTACCGCCATCGGCAATTTCGGCCACTGATTTCTAAAGTTTTCCCACTCCGTAATTGTCGGCCATTCCAAAAACATATATAAATGATTGTCCAAAATTGGTATTGCAAGTTTAATCAATACTTTAACAGTACTCACGCTTATGTTAAACAAAGTGGATAGGAAATGATATGATGGGTATGAGCGAAGCCAAAGAAAGACAAGTAAAAGTTTATTTTCTTTCGAAAGAACTCGAGCACTTCCAGGTAATATTATTTCGTTCGATAAAGAAATAAACGTTTGTGGGGTTTCGCCAGTTATTTCAAAGAAGTCATATTCTTGATGCCAAAACATGCCAAACACATCCCGTCCTTGGAAATAAATATCAAGCTCCGTAAACAATCTTTGTTTAATATTCAAAGATGGTGGAGGACGGCAGATAATCGTCACTAAGACTGAATGTACGTATTCTATAAAATCGTTATGGGCAGGTGGCGGAGTTATAGACATCAGTAACGCTAACATCTGGCGACGGCGATCCATCGAAAGCCTACAAAACCGAAACAAACTCAAAATAAACTGGCCCTACAGTACATTCGAAATGACAAGATAAATGTACCACGAAGAACACGAGAAATCGCTGCAATATATTTATTGTTCCACAAACAGCTACCCCATTAGTGTATAACTACATCAAGGAAAATGGACGACAATAATAATCAAGGTAATAACGGTTATGTTCTACAAGGTTTTATAAAAAGCCCACGGTAAAAATTATTTAAGGTATACATACCCAGCAAACATGACCATATCGGCCCGATATCGGCTGTACAGCGGCAGATTTGTTAATATCGGGCCGATGTTGGCCCGACATAGACTGCCGTTTTAATGTTCCTGATAACGACATGCAATATTTTC
>Ga0224511_10003100_pt1 | contig 11732 bp, 17 predicted proteins | sample SF_May12_sed_USG_2_FD_169988 | JGI IMG/M metagenome (GOLD analysis project Ga0224511, IMG submission 169988) | Sediment microbial communities from San Francisco Bay, California, United States - SF_May12_sed_USGS_8_1 | ecosystem: Environmental > Aquatic > Marine > Sediment | place: USA... | reverse complement strand
AAATTCAACTTACTGTGCCCATATAATGATAAACCTAGCCAAATTTTTCCCCTCAACAATACATATTACCAGCACATCATGGATATGATGTTGAGCAATGTTGCATGCGGGCCCTTTGGCCAAAAAATCAGCCAGATTTAACTCGCAGGGGAGACAATGCACATCACATCCTCTGAGTTTGCGGATGATCCGATCTCATCGATGAAGCGAAGTGCAATGGTACGTGCAGCTCGCGCTCTCTTGTCAGCTGTCACTCGTCTTCTCATACTCGCAGACATGGTGGATGTCTACCTACTTCTCAAATCACTTCGCGCCGTAAGTCACTTTACTTCTGGTTATATACTCAGTAGGTTCTACAGATAAATTGTTTGAAACTATTGCCATTCGAAAATACTACCTCAATTAGAGTAAGTGTCTTGTAAGAAATTCGAGCTTGGTCTAGCTCTTGAAAATATAAACTCATATATACTCCTATATAAAAGTATTATCCTAAAATTCCCTGTGCGAAGCTCAATTTTTTAGATCTTGTCTACGCTGTCAGTACAGCCATTCATGGAATAGTAGAGAGCAGTGTTTGTTAAACACAGTGTGACCGAATCTGTAACCAGAGAGCTTTATAGAGAAGCGTCATGCAGAATAACACATAATTTTGATGCTTCGCTTTTTGTACTGGTTGACAAGCTGCAATAGTGGCCCATTGAGGTGAATTAATTAACAAACCACCCCTCAACACTAGCTAGCCGTAACTCTACTCATGATCTTTCCGGTTCATTAAATAAACTGAATTTAGTCTAGTACAATCCATGGGGAGTTTTCCTACCATGTCCTGTACCCGGTTTAGGTTGAAGAAGACCTTCATCGGCTGAACGAGGCTTGCGATCAGCAAGAAGTGATTGAAAGTTTCCGTTCTCTGGGTAAACGCGTTGTTGATCTCGCTGATCGCACTGGAAGACGACAGATGGATCTTAAAGATTCGCGGCGTCGTGACGACCTGGCCTCAGCTCGTGCGACATTGAAAAAGAACAGCCTGATGCTACTTACTACTTCCAAGGTACAGTGTCATCCAGCTTCTGCGGTGTAGCGATGGTTTGTTTAATGGATGGTGCAAAGAGTTAGGCAAATGATGGACCATGCTGACAAAAAAAACTGTTGGCTTAGTGAGGCTATTTATATACAATAAGATGGTTAAATCTCATCTGATACCACCCAGTGTGAAAAACTAAAAGATGCGACCAAAACTCTGAGGAATGCTCAGTAATGACGCATCAATTGTGTGCTAGTCTCTATGACCTAATGCTGTGAAAGAAATATTAGCCTCCATGACACTGCTTGTGAAATCTATCCACATACTTTCTCAAAATCCGTAAAAGCAAAAGAAAGGAAACCTATTGCAACATTTTACTGGGGTGTATCAGCCGAGTAGTCTAACCGGAATTTCTTACTGAGTAAGAAGTTTTAGTCACTAGATGAAGGAAACCATCATTGGCATAAACTGAAGTGCGTGCATTGAATTACAGACATTTGTGCGTCACCCAGAGCTGATCGCTGCTAAGGCTAATCGGGATTATGTGATGACGGAGGTCAGTGATGCCGTGTGCAGCATTGGTGAAGTCGCGCAGGCCACTGGGCCCTCCGAGCCTCACCCGTATGAAGGGGTGGGCGAGTTGGCTGCAGCGCTGGATGATTTTGACGTGAGTCCGCCATCTGTTTCCCCAGTACTGTTGTGTCCCAGCTTCGTGATTCAGAACCTCCCACACTGATATTTTATATGCCTATGTGAGTCACATTCTACATATATAGAATTCGTTAGCCAATTAACCGACAGTCTCTGACTTGGCCATGTTAGGGGTGATTTTACAAACATCTAAACTATGCTTAAATTGTTTCCTTGAATTCATATACCCCATTCACTTCTATCTCAGGTTACCGTCATATAACAGCTGTCACCGCTGAAAAAGAAAACTCCAAAACCCTCAGAGGTACACATGTATTTATTATGGGAACTAAATGTATACATCCTGTATTTACAGCAACGAGTAATAATGGAACCATCACAGTTCAGTGCTCGCACCCGCCCCTCTCTGGAAGAGAGGCTTGAGATGATAATCAGTGGGGCCGCCCTAATGGCCGACTCGTCATGCACTCGTGATGATCGCAGAGAGCGGATAGTGAAACAGTGTAATGTGGTGAGACAGGCGCTGCAGGATCTCCTTACCGAGTATGAAAACAATGTGAGTACGTGTACTGCAATCACAAATGGTTACCGCGACAAACATCTGTTTGCTGACTGGGCTTTCTGTGAGTCCGCTAGTTTGAGTTATCCCGGGTCTCGAACCACCTAAGGCCTGTTAAAGTGGTAGGAGCTAAAAACCCTGTAAGGAGCTCAGCATGACTTAAACTCAGGATCTTTTGATTTTAAGCCAAGCGCTCTAGCCATTGACCTTTTTCCGCTATAACACATTTTAACTCGATTTTCGGAAAGTATTATACTCTCAGTTGAAAAGTATGCTCTTGGGCATTATTCATCGAGTGTTCAGCCCTACTCTGAGTGTGACAGTTCCACATGGTTTCCACAAAGTACTACGGTCCTGGTAGAAATATTTGATTGAACACATTGGTCATTGTTTATTTCAGCTTTTTGCTCGGCGTGAAATACATGTAACTATAAATTCTCAGTTGCACATAATAATGTCCATGCTTTCTCATCTTGCATCCAGCCTATCCTACCGCACACGTCTCGACATGTTATATCTCATTTCAGACCGAACAGGAGCCAAGCGAGGCTCTGGATAGAGCCATTGAGAATATGTGCAAAAGAACCCGCGATCTAAGAAAGCAGCTACGCAAAGCCGTAGTAGATCACGTGTCCGATTCATTCTTGGAAACAAACGTGCCACTTCTCATCTTAATTGAGGCGGCCAAGGCTGGGAACGAACGAGAGGTATGTTTTGATGTAATGCCTAAGACAAAGTCTATCTTCTGAAAACAAAATATATATTCTAAGGTTGCAGGTTGCTGAAGCATCTAGCCAACTGTCATGCGCTCTCTTGCTTCCACAAAGCTTGTTTTGAGAGGTCTTCGATGCGTAGGTCTGGTAATGCATAATATGATGCTGTGTAGGTGTGTGTTGGCATGTCTGACATGTCCTGTGTCAAGGTTGACTGCTCGTCTATGTTGGCAAGTCTGATTGGTACATGCTTTCACTTCCCCGTGGTTAGCCGCTATGGGAAGACGACGTCACAGTCATGGATCACTGATCGCCTCTAGCTGTAGCGCGCTATTTGCACTGGATTGTGATTTATTCGTGTGTCACATGTTGGGCAGACTGCAAGGCAAGCTCAGCATGTATTTGAGATAAAGTTTTACTAGTTAGTCATTTCATGTTTAGCACTCAGCAACATGACACTAGGACCGCTTTTTATCAATATCTTTTCTGACTATGAACTGTATCATCACAATGAGGTTTATATGACTATAGACAGTGATTCACCATCCTTCAAACACTTTCTTTTGAAACGGGTATGTATGATGTGGTTTCGTCACTGTTTTATGTGGCTGATGAACGATGACAACAGTGCATTTCGCGGGATGTCTTTAGATACATACTTTTAGATACAGTAGTAGATCAGTAGGTGATGCAAAAATAGGTTGGCTAGATGTGCCACCAGTGATTTCACAGACATACCAGGTCAGTGTGATTGATGGGTGTTCTGATTTCTAATGTGGCCACTTATGTCTTATGTAAAATCCATCTTCATAGATAGAAAGCGGAGATGAAGCCTGTAGTCTTTTTCTATAGGGCTTATCAATTATTAAGCAGACTGGGTATAATGATGAGTAGATTAACTGATTGGATACAAGGATTATTTGCTCTCTTAACTCCGACTGGACTGCATGTTTTACGCATTGAAGGCTGAACATGTCTAGTAGTGGCAGCTCTACACCGCCTCTTCCACCCAGACGTACAGTATGCCAGCCTGCTGATTTACCCGCGGTTTGTTAGTCGTTTCAGTTAAGACTTTAGCTGTTATATTCTCTCGCTCAGCTTTTTTGTTGCCATTCCGTTAGTTGTTCAACCCACCTGTGTTTAACATGTACTTACACAGCTAAGCCGTTCAGATTTCCTCTTGGCGTTGCTGTGTCAGAGATAAGCATCAGCTGTGTTGTCATTGTAGGTGGAGGAGTATGGCCAGGTGTTTATGGAGCATGCAAATAAGCTAGTAGAAGTGGCCAACCTAGCCTGCTCCATGTCCAGCAATGAGGAAGGTGTCAAAATTGTCCGTCTGGCTGCCGCTCAGCTGGAAAGCCTCTGCCCACAGGCAAGTACCACTTACCATTTTTTCTTGTCTCTTCTTGTCTCCACTGGGGTGGAATAAACTACCAGTGCTATCGTTCTGGTTGGCATCCACTTTCTTCAAGCAGAATTGGGTAATTGGCATCTCTTTCTTCTGACTGAGTGTGTTGTAGTTATCTACATGACTTACCCAGTGTTTAGTATATAACTACTCTGCCCAGAGATAGATATCTGGTTCAACTCAGTGCCACTGCTCCATAACATTTTGATATATGTTTTTCTCTAGGTGGTGAATGCAGCCCGTGTGCTAGCCTCTCGTCCTAAATCAAAGGTAGCACAAGAGAACATGGATGTGTTCAAAGATGCATGGGAGAGACAAGTGAGAATCCTAACAGAAGCAGTGGATGATATTACAACTATTGATGATTTCCTTGCTGTCTCAGGTAAGTAATCATCAAACTCTGCATATTTAGTGACCCAATGCCTGTTAAACAGCTGTGGGAGATAAACGATGTTCCTTTGTCTTTGTTTTCAGAGGGGCATATCCTGGAAGATGTGAACAAGTGTATAGCGGCGCTGCAGGAATCGGACTCGGACTCCCTGGACAGAACCGCTGGAGCCATCAGGGGAAGGTGTGCCCGTGTCTGTAATGTCGTTGCTGCTGAGATGGAAAACTTCCAGTCCGGAGTTTACTCCGATCGTGTTATGGAGGCTGTCTATATGCTACGGGATCAGGGTAAGTCACCAGTGATACTTTGAGCATCACCCGTCACATAATGCCTCAACCTAAACTCAATTCCAATCACATCTCTGGACAGTGAACATGATGAGAAACTGTAGCCAGCACTCGACCATCCTTTTAGCAGATCCCCAAGGCATGCTCACAGACAAATGAACAAAGAGCATCTGATTAGCTCAGACATTGGAAGCTCAAACCAGGACTTGAACCCAAGATCGAACGATTTTGTGCCGGGCGCTTCAACCATTGAGCTATCCTATAATACCACCAATCTCTCCTGTTTCAAACATAACAGTTCGTTGTTCACGGTCTTCACGTTCAGTGTCTCTCCCGCAGTGATGCCTAACTTTGCGGAGAATGTTGAGGCAGCCGTGGATGTGCTGACATCTGGACGCGATCAGGAGATTGATGAAAACGACTTCGTCTATGCCTCCAGGATTGTCTATGACGGAGTGAGAGACATAAGACGCGCTGTTTTAATGAATCGGGTGAGTAGAATGATCGCCCTCACCATCCAAACTCCAGACCCTCTTCTCTGTATGCGAGAGCAGTCGTTTCTGGTGAGCACTGCATTCTGTTTTGCGCAATTGTGTATAATAACTATCATTTCAGGATGATCTGTCAGATTCTATTCATCTTGCATCATCTACTGAAAACTACGTCAACACCAAAGTAAATATTCGCATGGCTGGCTAGCGGTGGTGGCGGTGGCTAAGCGAGCTTTTACTGATTAATCTTAGTAGGCTAAACTTTGAAATTTGTGACAATTGAAGTTGTTATCTTGTCCATGCATGAGCTCCTGTCTGTTTGTAGAAACCAGAGGAAGTTGGATCTGATGAGGAAATGTATTCTACACCCTCTATCGATCAATACGCCCAGGCTCCACAGTTTGGGGCTCAAAGGCATTATGATGGCAATGATCAGTATGGTGATCGGCGTGAGGAAAGAGAATACCAAGACGGCGGACAGTACGGTGACACCGGGCAACATGAAGGCAATGAGCAGTATGCAGTGGCAGGGCAGTATGGTCAACATGAGCTAGCACACGGACAGTATGAAGATGAGCTGTACGATGCGTATGGCAGTGAACGTTACTCTGACCAGTATGCCTATCCTGACCAGTATGACTACCGAAATGAGCATCAGGGAGGTCAAGTACCTGGATATGAGTACGAAGATAACTCTGGTAAGTCTTTATGACACTATCACTACCTGTTCCAGACTGCGTACATATATAAAGTGACTACCTCTTACAGACTGTGTTACCATCTTACAGACTATCAGTACCTCAAGTATAACAGGCAGTATGAGGATGATGGTCCTCTATACCAGGAGAACTATGTTGATGGTATATACTAGCTACTAACGCTGTCTCAGTCCTCTCACCCCGCTGCTGTCCTGTATAGCTAGAAAATCGTATATCTTTCCCCATGCCTCAGTACTGAATGCCCTACGGAATATGATTGCTACACACTTTCGGTTCAATTATAAAGATCATAGTCTGATTTCCCCGTGATTCTCTATATTCTCTGTTAACTTTTCTGTCCTTCATGCCGCTCTATTCACTGTCCATTGGTGATGGGTTAACCTACGTGTGCACGGTCGGTGGTAACCGCATTCTAGGTCTCTAAGTTTCCACCATGACATGTTATTGCTTTGTTGGCAGCTATGATCGCACAAGAGGACCTGATTGAAGGGAAGACAGCGCGTGCTTGGATGAGGGAGCTACCTGATGATGAGAAAGTAGCCATCCAGCAGCAGATTGAGGTGTTCAGAGAAGAGAAACGCAAGCTTGACATCGAGATCGCCAAGTGGGACTCACGAGGTCAGTCATCTGCTGTCGGGTGCATCCATGGGGCTTTTATTTGCAACTAAACGCATTGACATGACTTGATTTGATGTGAGTTGTCGATGTTAAGATGGTAACTGGACTGTAGAAATAGTAAGTAGATATTGCATAATTGTCAAATGGGAAAACAGCGGAGTAATGCGTTGAAGATTATGAGTTTGATTCACACCCCGGGATTTCCCTGATATGGGCTTTTAGCAAGCTTCTCACTCAAATTCCCCTATGTGGCTTCAGAACTTCACAGTTAAAGTAATAGAGGTTCCAACCTGTAGATAAAGGTCGACAACTCTTGATGCCCAAAAAGATTGTACCCTTCGGTTGACTGACCTCCCAAGACTACCCGATAAAACCTTTTCACACGGAGTCAGTGGGTACTCTGGTACAGTGAGGGTTGACCTTATACAAACCCATTTTGAACAACTGGTCCTCGCATAAATTTCTGATTTCTATCGCAGACTGAAGAGCATTCTCACTACGGGGATGGGTCCTTCGCTAACTGCATAATGAGAAAGTAAAGGCATGAAATAACACCTATGGTAAAAAGGTAAATGCTCTGTCCCATTGATGATCGACCCAGGGGAAAGTGTTTGTGTTTTAGGTAATGATATCATAATGCTTGCCAAGCAGATGTGCATGATCATGATGGAGATGACTGATTTTACTCGGTAAGGCATTTCCTATCCCATCTTTTGCCTTATATCTAATATGACCGTCGACTATAGATTGTAAACAAAATCAAAAGTGTCTCGCCTTGTCCTATTTGCTTTAATATTTATATTCATGTGTCGTGCACTTTACACGCGCCTTCCTCGTGTAAATTGGCTTCGCTCATGAAGATTCACTCACATGGCTTACTTCAATCTAGAGACAATGTAGAAAAAAACATTTCAGGTCCATATCGCAATTATCAGTTGTGGGGATGTCTATTTGGTCTTTTAATCACTCTCTTTGTTCCTAGGGGACGCGGACCCCTGAAGACAACAAATGATGTGATCAGTGCGGCTAAGAGAATATCCGAGATTGGCACGAAACTGAATGAGCTGTGCCAGAAGATTGCTGAGGATGTAAGTGTTTATATACACTTAACTGTACATCACCTGCCGGGATGGTGGGGTAGCTAGATCTCTTAACGCACGATCAAAAGTTGGTCAAGTCCTAGTCATGCTGAGCGTCCAATGGGAGCATGAGCTCCTCAAATTACTCCTAGCTCTTACCACTCCAACCAGCTTCAGGCTTAGGAGGTCCGTTAAATAGGATGGTCAAGTGCCTGAGTAGCAAGGAAACCTCTCTTGAACTCTGGATTAGGAGAGTCTTTCAACCAAAGTTTTTAAAACTCGCACATTTGCTGAATCCTGTAGAAAAACATGTAAGGGAATGAGTTTTACTGAAAGCAATTTCATGTCTCCGGGACAGAATAGCTGTCGAGGGTGGTGTAAAAATTGGCCTACGGAGTCGAGTTTACTCAGCGTTTCTCGGAGTGAGTCATTAGGAAAATTTCTGCTTACGCCCGTGAATGAGTTTTACTGACCTGATGATAGATAATCCTTTTGTACAGCGCGCAGGAAAGCTCAGCAGCTAAGCCCCTCAATTCAGAACTCAAGTTCACACCACAATCACGGGCTCTGTTTGTGGATAATGCCCCGCTATGCAATTCTTTGGTAATGCATTCCAAATGAAATCTCAGCCTTTCATGGACCAAATGCGTATCACTAGAAATGTGAAGGCGTAATAACAAAGGGTGAACAAGCATGTTTGATCCGCTTTCTTCACTTCAAATAATCATTTCTGCCTCTAGTGTCCGGACGCTCGATCGAAGGATGATCTGATGGCTTATCTGGGCCGAATTATCTTATGCTGTCACCAACTCAACATCACCAGTAAAGTGAAAGCTGATATACAGAATGTAGGAGGGGAAATGATTGTATCAGGGGTAAGTTATTATGGCGAAGTTCCCATCAGTTGTATAATTGTCATTGGTTCATACGATTCTTCTACTTGCACTCGGCCTGAGGCTTGTTGACGTGGTAGGAGCCAGGATAAAAAGAGGAGTTCACACTCACAATGGGAGCCCATCATGACCGGGATTCCAACCCAGGTTCTCGGGGTTGCGAGCCGAGCACTCCACCCTTGAGCTAGTCCGCTATCCCTCCTGTAGCAACGATCTCACTACTCTCCGCTTGCAGGCAGGAATTCATTATCAACCATACAAGGTATTGACTGTGTGATCTCACGATGGAACTCCTCTGTATGAATTCCGTGTGGGACAGGCTGTTGTCCTCCTCAATGATTTCTGATTATCCTGAGCAGTGTGATGAGTAGATTGCTCCTAGTCAGGTTCCAGGTTATTGTCAACTTATGATTTTTTGGAGTTATTGCTTCTTTGCCAATCCGCGTTGTTCTTGAGAAGTCGGTTACAGTTTACTAAGCTAGTTCATTTTTTTTAATTTTAGCTCGACAGTGCTACGTCATTAATACAGGCAGCAAAGAACCTCATGAATGCTGTTGTGTACGCTGTGAAAGCTTCATATGTCGCTTCTACCAAACACAAGGGCAGACAGGTAATTAAACCCCGGCGTCACCGAGTTCAGACATTATTTGAGATTGACATGGTAACCAATTGTCTTGCTGTTACGACTATCACATACGGCTGTCATATGATGAACCCAGGCCAAATATGACCGTCTGATCACCAACCCATATTATTGGTGTACCAATAGAGGTATAGGTGGGAGGAGGAAACCTTATAGTTGTACGCCACACAATTGGGTAGTTTAGCCAGTGCGTAATCGATCGCCACTTTCATTGCAGAAGTCAATTGTTCATTGGAGAATGAAGCTGCCAGCTAAGAAAGCTCTGGTACACCAAGACAGACCTGAGCAGACTGCCGCCAGAGTTCGTAAAGGAGAGCAAGCCAAACGCGTCGAACCTATTAGGGCTCTATCAGAGTTTGACTCTTATTAGGCCGTCTGTTTTTGTAATACATGGGAAATTTTTTGTGATAGATTTAATTTCTTTGCATCATAACAATAGGTTTTTGCATTTCTTATGTAATAGACAAATAGTCCTTTTAGACAATCAGTTTTTATTGCCACATTCCAGTTTTGCATGATCATAAAGTTTAGAGTGGATCAGCCCTCATCTCTGTTGCACATTTAAATTCACTATGATATGAAATTGCAGTAGATATTTATTTCTCATCGAAAATAGCATAAATTATAGAATATTCTGCACTAGTTATTTCTCATATCAGCACATTTGGTGTCATCACACCCTCTGGAAGGCCATCCAGTCGGTACTCAGCTTGGAGAATGGAATATGAATGAACAGTCGTCTTTGACGCTGTGGTATAGACACGGTGAGATCTTGCATAGCATGGCTGCGAGATTCTCTCAGAAGTTACGAGCCCAGCTGAGCCGTGTCATAATCACTAACCAATGCTTTGATATGAGTGAGCTTGCCATGGAGATACTCCAGACGTTGCTTACTTTGTTGATACTCTAAACAGTTCTTAGTCTTCTTATATTCCTTCTTAATCTTTTTCTCAAGTTTCTGCAATGAAAGGCAATCTTTCATTGTTCCATGGGAACACTAGGCTGCACGATCTCGTATACCTCCAAACTCTAAGGCTTGTTCTGGAGCAGTATGAGCTGGCAACTGTGGAGTCACTAAACTCAACATGATCAGCCACAAGGGTTAGGGTAAACTGCCAGTCTTAACTGAGTCTGGATAAGTCCAGGATATCATTCAATTATTTAGAATCTATTCTACGTTGGCACTGGCTTCGTCATTCTCCTGTGCTAGAAGCTTATTCTGGAGAGGTAGAAGAGAAGCTCATACTCTATGACGCATTATGAGACACTACGACTGTATTTATAAAAAAAACGAATAACAAGTGATGGGGAGGAAACTCACGGTATGGTCGGGAGTGCCTTGACCTGCCAAATCGAGACGACGTGCCAGGTCAACCCATTTCTTAGTGACCCCATCGATATATTTAAAAAGGTGTATATATTCTTCGTACTCTTTGTTGAACTCATCTTTGTAACGATTCCGCTGATCTTGATGGGAAATTGCCACATAGTCTCTACAGAAAGAGATAGAGAAAAGAATTATTTCCACGGCCACAGACACTGCGCATCTCTAATAGTCCACACATAGGGAATTCTCAATAGAGTGAGCAGATCACTGCAACTAAAACAGGTTATTGCGAACTTTATTTAAATTGCATTTTGTTCTATGGCATAATGGCATTGAAAATTTCCATAACAGCCATATTTAATTATCCTGGACCTAAAGGCAGGCTCATTAGGTAAAAAGAAAGGTCTTAGGTATAGCCAAAGACCTCACGTCATAGTGTGACAGTAAATTATACTCCCTTAATGCCATTAGATTCATTTTGGGAAGGCAAGTTTACATTACAAGCCCATTTATTTCAGGATTTTCACAGTCAAAATAGACCCGACTAAAAATATTCATTGTTGAAAGATTTCAGACCAGGTAGGAGCAGTGAGGTCCCAACTGTCAACACAACTGCACTAGTCAATCACTCGGCGGCAACTACGCCATAGTACGCCTGACTTACCTAAGGAAGTCCTCTGATATGCCAGGGTCGTGAAGGTCTACAAAAATAAACATTGGCATACATTTAGTCAGTCTAACAGACACAAAATAACTGTGCAGTTAATGAACTTGCTGACCCAGTGAGAAAAACTGAAATTCTGCCTTAATAATAGACATCCATTTCATCACACTGTACTGAGCACATATACAATGGTTTTCATATGTTTGCAACCATACCTTGTGCGTCATTCTGCTCTGATTTATGCTTTTTCGATTTGTGCTCAGTACAG
>Ga0224511_10003099_pt1 | contig 11732 bp, 8 predicted proteins | sample SF_May12_sed_USG_2_FD_169988 | JGI IMG/M metagenome (GOLD analysis project Ga0224511, IMG submission 169988) | Sediment microbial communities from San Francisco Bay, California, United States - SF_May12_sed_USGS_8_1 | ecosystem: Environmental > Aquatic > Marine > Sediment | place: USA... | reverse complement strand
TCAAAGACCTTTGACTGAACTACATTGAAGTGCTTGTATCTGAATATCTTACGATACTCCTGTGCTAGGGTTTGTTAAAGATAATTATTCAATGCATGCATATAATAAATGTATCTCTAAAAACAAAAGGTCATGCATTTTAGACAATATTTAAGATTAAATATATTTAAATAACCAGGAGAAATATATGCAAACACTATCCATTCATATTTTAATGATTTTTTATTTTACTTTTACAAACTTCTTCACAATTTACACTGAATTTTATAACATTACCACTAAATGACACCATAGCTTCAAATGATGGGAAAGAAAGAAACAATGTAGAAGGATTGCGTCAATCAACACAGTTTATTTTCTTTCATGCAAAGAAATTCTTGACAGTCTTACATTAAAAGAGTGAAAATAACTTGAAAAATAGTTTTGTTTGAATTTATGCCATTTCATTACAGATAAGGTTATATCAAGCTGGAAGGACAAGGATGTTCCCCAACTAGTCATTTGGTGTTTCTGTGTTCAAAACACCTTAGTACTGGCTGAAAAACACAAAAAAAGTTTTATCTGAATGTCTGTTGAGTCTTGGTGGTCTACATGTTTTTGTGCCGTTCTGTGTGTTTGTTTTTGTACGGGCCATTTTGTCATGGTGCCTGTTGTATTATGAAATAGACTATAGCTAGTCTAAAATGAAGCCTCACCACATGCTTGGAAATAGCCACTTGTAGAATAAACGTTATAGTAGCCACACGTCTTGTGTTGTGCTCTGCACACCAGTGTTGTACATTAGTATGATAACGTTAACTACTCGTCACCAACAAAACAATAGAACAGCATGACCCATGTGTCAGGGCTCGTCGGCCAATTGATAGATACATGATAAATAAAGATATTCATTTTGAGTATCACCCACACCTTTAAACTTAATTATTCTCACTATAAATATCGTAAGTTTTTCGAATTTGTGCAATTGCTTATACATTTATGAAAGAAATAAGGTCGCTGTGATGGAAAAAGCATTTGTTGCTCTACTGTGCAATAGTATTTTGGATTAACTAGTTTCCCTTTGTTGACATTTGATGCGATATTGTTCTGTGTTTGCGTGCGTGTGCGCAGTGTTGGTATAATTGCACGCACCTACTACTGACAGGTCAGATCAAATGATTTCTTTCCGGTTTGTTGTTATTTTGTTTCTGAAGTTTTTTCAACCATGTAAAGATAAAAGATCCATATGCTATTCGCATTCGAAATTATTAAAATTATTATACATTTTCCGAGCAAAAACAGTGAAATCGATAGCTTCAGGTCAGTAACGACACTACCGAAGCTTGTCTCTTTGAAACGAAAGTTTTGAGAAACTAAACTGCATACACTGTTTAACAAATAATTCCCCCTCACAACGAGAAAATTCAGGAATTCTTTACATTTGAGTAAAAAACATGCATAGAGTCTCTAACTGCATACTGTAAATTTGATAGGCTCTGGCCACACTTGCCATGGTATAATCAAACAAAACAACCGTTTAAACAAGACATTTTATACACACTTTCGCTTAAAGATAAAACAAAATATATGTAAACAAAAGAATTAAACCATATCACAAACCATTATCTATTGCATACAAAAACAAAACAAAATGAGTAAAAAATGTAAAAGAAAAGTTTAAATTCTAAATGATTCTACAGTTATTGACACAATAACACATCCTTATAACATTAACCGTTAACGTTAATATTATAAACAAATATTATACATGCTATAAATAATATATTATGTAAATAACTAGTCTTAAATTATCAGACATTTATATTTTTAACCCAAATATGTTCTATTAATAGTAAAACATATTTAGATTGAAAATATAACTATTAAAACATATTTGGGTTGAAAATATTACTGTCTGATACATATAACAACAATTAAAAGTCGTTCATCCATTTAGATGGTAATTACACAGCGAAATCTTTATATTAAGATTACACCTGGGACTGAGATTTGCAACCAGTGGCCGAAAATGTTATCACAAAACAAAAAGTATAAACTATAAACTATACACTGAAGTGTTCAATTTCATCCTAAATGTATTGCATACGCACATAATATTGCTTGGAATAAAACCATATCCAGCCTATACCGAGACATGCATGTGTATTTTTATTTCTTTGATCAGCATTATAATACAATGTACTAAGCATAATAAAATTGGTTAAGGAGGGTGCCTATATTCAAATTGGATGCTTCTAACACACACTCATTTTAACGTTTGTATTTTAAATCTTGGGTATTCTTATTCAATGTCTGAGGGTACCCAATCATGTATGCATTGTACACTAAGAAGATTTACTATTATATCTACGAAAGTATTCTGGACTTAAAATGATTAAGAAAACCATGACAAATGAATACATGTATATAGGTGTGCAATCTCCGTTTAATAGATTGTATTGTAGGCCTAAAATCATACTGGTAACTAATTGGAATTCCATTTTGTTTATAAATCTCATAGTCCAAATCCAACCTCTATTATCTGTTAGTATAACATGCTATTTTATAGGCAGATTATCTTGCCTGGCCATCGACAATATAAGCATACAATTCCTTTTTAGGTCACTAAAGCTATTTATTTTATGTTTTTGTTTTAATTAAAGCAAAATCAAAGTTTCGATTAAATATATAATTTTGGTCAATATTTCTTTCTTCGAACCAATTCAAAGTGTTCTGGACACCAAAAAATATCAGTTCTCTCTCTTTAACTAAATAATGTTATTCCCAAACATCAGCTAAGAAGAATAGAAGATATTCAAAATCTTATAAGAACAAATCAGTATACAAGTGCATCAGTATTATGTTTTAAGTATTAGTAGTAACAAACATATGAAAACAATTTTTATTTTCCACTTTATTAGCCCCAACATTTTGATTTTTTTATTCTACACCTCTGAACTTATCAGCATCACCTTACAAGTACATAAAAAGCTGAATTATGCAATACATTTTATAACTAGACAATCCTTTAATCATACATTATTGTCATCGTTTATATCATTATACAACACGTGAAACAAAATTCTAACATATATTCTGGTCATGTCCTAACTTTTCATCTAACCTTATTATTATAAAAACAATTTGTGTTTTACAAAATACACCACAAAATTAGGTACATACAATCCAGTAGTTCATATTTATGGTATATGGTTGTACACTGGCCAGAAAATGCAAACTTGTACCTTCTTAAAAGAAGTGATGTTTGTAGACAAAGCAACAAGATAAACAACAGGGTACACATTTTCATAAAATAAACATTCTAAATCAAAGGCTACTTTTGCACATGGCCATCATATACTTCATAGTTGACAAGAAATGTTTAACAACTCTAATGCTACATTTCCTTCAGGTGTATCGGCTCTCTCCGATACCGGTTAAGGAGAAAATAATAAATAAAGGGGCTTCCTTGCAATCTGGTCGTGTGATACACACACACACTAAAGTGTGTTTTCTTGATACCAACGTTAACAAGAAAATATAGGTTTTCGAATTTTGTGGGTGTGTCCCACGACCAGGCCGAAAGGGAGTTCCTTAAATTATAACCCAAGTGTTACTTGTAATATGCCTAATATAACAGGACCTGGGTTTCACAGAAACAACAACGACAGAGTTATCAACTTTACATTTGACTGAATTGATATACATGTATGTGTATGTATGTCTATTATAAAATTCAAACCTAAATGATTGAAATTTATTATAAATCACAATCATGGAATTGCTACTGAAATTTAGACAGACTCTATTCAGACTTATCTATTTAATTACCGTTTAAGACTATGTGGAGACCGATGACATGATTTTTATGACTAATCCCTCCCGATCTTTTAATCAAAGAGTTGTAATAACTCTCTCGTGCACGTTCAAACCATGGGTGGTTGCGCTTCGTAACTTGATTGGTTGAGTTTCGCATGAGAAATGTGAATAAGTACCTGAAAACTGTTAAACAAAATTTAAACAAAACCTCCAAAATAAAAAACAAACTAACTAACTTACAAACATAATTCATTAAATTACCGATATTTGTGAGTATCATTGCCCTCCCCATTTACAGATACACCAGAATGTCCCTAATGATTGCCCACGTGTTCATGTTTTTCCGGACACGCAGACGGAGACACTTGATTTGTTTGGGGATAGCCGTTCCAGTAGCAAAGGTGTCTGCGTCACCATCTACCAGCTTGAGTAGTGTGATGAAATGTTCACACACACTCACACCGGCCTCTGTGAGGTTCTCACGTGCGAACTCCAGGTCAGTATTCTGGATTCTATCTTTCCTTTTTTTACTATTTCCGGACACCACAACAATTCTCGTTATGTTCTGTGGCTGGTGAAAGTGGATCGTCAAAGTCGATTCTTTAATTGGCGTGCGTGCCCAGAGAAAAGTCGCAAGATCATTGTCATATGCTAAAGACTCGTTATGATTGTCGAATGAACGAAACGTTGACAATATATTAGCTGATGGCTGATCAGCCGGTGGATAATCCCACAAATCGTACTTAAGTTCGTCTTTGAAACTGTTGTCCATTGATGGCATGAGTTTGTTTTTAAGAGACGAAAACCTACCGATGTGCTGAAAAAGACTTTCCTTGGAATGTATAGCTCTAGTTTGTTTCTTTTCTTTTCTCATTGACCCTAGAAGGAGGTCACAAGGAGCCTCCTGGTACCGCGTATACAGACTGTTGTAAACATACTTCAGATCGATGGACCTAAATAGCTTCCCAATGAAACCTAGATTAGAAAATTCAATGACAAACCAAGGTATGGTATGTCTTTTCACAAACGTTTTGATGTAACTAAAATAATTAGAAGCAAAAAGGACGTCATCTTCCATTTGAAGATAGTAATGCGATATATTTTCGGAGTAGTGCATTAGAAAAGAGAAGTCTATGTTTTGTTTGGCTCTCCACCGTAGGCGTTCTGGTGGGTCTCCAAATGTTTTCTTTATGTGATCCAGATCAGGATAAAGAGACGAGTTCATAATAAGTATCTGAACAAAACCACTGTCAATATGGCTCTTGTGTATAGAGCGTAAATGAGTAGCCACTTTTTTGTTGTACTCTATATCGAAATCGGCCAAGAGGATGATCACCGTCACATCTTGCCTTTCTTCCGGCTTGGTTTGGTTCACGATAGACTGTACGGTGTCATACAAATACACCCGGTCGGTGTTGGGACGATTCGAAGACGGTATTCCAATAGTCAGCCAGCCTTAAATTACACAAAAAGTCAATACCAAAGCATAAACAATGAAAGTAATATATTTTTGGAAGTAAGGTTGTAATGTATTGTTTTTCCAGCGTAAAGTTTAACATAATCAAACAAAGTGCATGTCCACACATAAAACTTACTCTTGTTTCGTTCATCTTTTATTTGTTTATGAAAGTTATCTGGGATGTTTGTCCATACTTTCTCAGTGGTGGCGTTGACTCGTTCTGACATAAACGCATTTTCTTTTTTAGAGTCATCGTTAGTCTGTAATGTAAATACATTGACTAGAAATTAGTTGCCGAACGGAAACATATTGAGCCCGCAGAATGAATATTCGGGGTGTTTTACGGATAAACATTACCAAACTAAAACGTGACCAATTTTGACCTTTGACCTCTATATCTGCCAAATGTGATTCTTTTGTTCGACACTCCATCTTATCGATGTAAACATGTGTGTCTTATTACTTTTAAATCTGTTTATCCATGGCGATATTAAAGCCTGGACAACATTTTGACCATTGGCCTTTAATTCTGACAACACCTTTTGAGGTTTAACTGTGATTCGTCTGCGCAACACCCCTTCTAATTAATGTTAATATTTTCCCGATATTTTAAAAAATGTCCATCCATACTGAGGTGAGTGTCTGGACAAACATAGTCTTAGCTAATTTTGACCTTTGACCTCTAAGTGACATCACCGTATGGCATACTCTTGTGATTCTTTAATACGACAGTCTGTCTCATCAGTGTATATGCCAACTTATCTTGAAATCCACCAATTCATGGTGAAGAAAGATCCAGAAAAACACAAAATTGACCAAGCATGACGTTTTGAATTTTATTTTGACATTTGACCTCGAAGTCAGACCACACATTTTTTGCATAATTGTGATTAACCCGTGCGACACTTATTTAACTACAGCCGGACGTTTTAAGCAAATTTGACTTTTTTGTTCTGTTCAGTTTCTAAGTGACCTGGTTGGAGAAAGTAAATGCACATTTATTTCTTTTTCCTTTCCAAAAAAAACTGTTGAAAAAGTGTGAGGTTTGCTATAGCTTAAAACTGCTTAAAACCCACAGTGAAAGTCATTGACCGTACCAAGGCGGTAACTCAAGATTTCTTGGAGAAATCATTTAAGAAATTATAACAAAAAATAAAAAAACAAAACAAATAGTTTTTTTAAATGTCTGTTACGTTTTGGTGTTCTACATGTTTTTGTGTTGTTATGTGTGTTTGTTTTTGTACGGGCAATTTTGTCGTGATGCCCTTAAACTTGGCATATCTACATTGTTTACATTCTATCTTTGAACATCTCTTCAATTTATGTAATTTATACTATGACCTTTTCATTTGACTTCACCTTTTGTGGTGTCAAGATAATGCGGGCTGCACTCCATTTCATTCAGGTCTACATTTAAGCATAGGAATATACAAATGTGTCATAATGAAGTGATACTTTAAACAAACAATATTTTGATCAATATTGACCTTCGGCCTTTATGTTTGACCACACCTTTTTGCGGCATCAGATATATTCTTGCGCGTGACACTCAATTTATCAAGGTTTACATTTGTACCAAAGAATATCCAAATTCGTCAACCCCTTATGAAGATATGACCCAGACAAGCCGAATCCGGACGCACAGAAAGACGCACACACACAAGGACGCACGCACAAACACCGAACCAAAAAGTAAAGACTGTTAGAATCCAACAGCAAGCACTGTTAAGTACAGAGATATTTCACCACTTTCTCAAATTACGAAAGGTAATTACTACAGTACAATTTAAAGAATCTACAAGTATAATTGAATCATAATTTACATATACTTAATTATTACTAAAGTATTTACTACAAGACAAATATCCAACATATTTTTTAAAAGTAAACCTAAATAACTGCTTTTATAAAGGCCAACCTCAGGAAAAAAAGAAATGTAGTACAAATGTTACTTTAACGACACCAACGAATAGTATACCAACTGACCACGACAAACACTCTGTTGACCTGAGATCGTGTTTTAGTTCCTGAAATGTAAAACAAAAATGCAAAACAGTTATGCAACAAATGGAGTTCTACTACAAGAATATATCATACCCATCCGCCGCTTTGATAATATAAATTTATCAAATAATTTAATTTTTATATACTCTCTTTCAGTTATTCATAAAGAGTAATTTCCCTTCACCGGAAATGCGTCATAAGAGAGAGGCTTCTAAAGCCCGGGACCCGATGGAATCGCGATTACTGATATTATCAGTTTCTTGCCTTTGGCTATAAACCATAACGACACCATGTGTTTTGTTATAGCTAGTCTAATAGACTACAAATTATCGACTGGTTATATTTTACATTGTATTATACTATTGCATTCAAATATACATGTATAATGAAACTGATAATATCAGTTATCGCGATCTAATCGGACCCGGCTGATCCTGGGCCCGGGCTTTAGTAGCCTGCTATACACATTTTCAGTTGTTCAGAAAGAATTGTTTCCCTTTGACAGGAAGTGCCTCTTACGAAATTACTATTTCTAAATAACTGAAAATGTGTATACCGGTACTGCGGCTGAAAATGTATTCACTTTTCAGTGAGATGTACAAATGTACAATTATAAGTGGATCACGTAATACCTTATTTATACTATTATCTTGACACGTTTCAACATAAATACTTTTAGACAATTAGAGAGATAATAAGGTCAAAATACACGCCAGGTTCAATATAGTTCGTTTACTTAGATTAATGAAGAAAAAGATATATATCTATCTGGTTACGAGAGATTATCTTTTTCTACGCCAAAAAGGGACATGACTTGGTCAAATGCATGACTGAATTATCAATCTTGTTAGGTGTTCTAAACTATTGATGCTTAGCAAATGCTTTTAGTTTAAAAAGGCGTGGATGGTACACATCATATAAGATTGACATAAAATTCTTATTCAGTAATTTTTTAGTAAAAAACTGGGCGCAATTACGACCAAATGCACGTCACAGGTATTAACTATTTGGTAGTTATCCTCAGATATTGATGCTTAGCAAGTGTATGAAGGTTTTTTTTATAAGGTACATCACATTCCCAACTATTTAACATGATTATAGAGATTATATTTTCAAATTAGGCATCAAAAGCTGCTGCATGCAACCATGTCTATATGAAGATTTGTCAGAAAAATTTTACTGGGCGATATCAGACTAGATGATCTAAGTTTCTATGGTTAACTTTTACAATGGATGTTCTCAGCGATAACGTTTAACTTATACAACAATGACGTAATGGCCCGTCTAAACGAAGCTATGCAAGTACCTTTGTTGAAGTGCATGATGCTGACCTGTGTGCTTACATAGATCAACGCCAGAAGGAACACTATGGGGAAGCCCAGCTGCTTCATCTTGCGCGCCAACCAGACCATCGCATTCGCCAAAGACGTCATGTTCGCTGAAGCACAGCAACACAACAAGTATACAAGCAGACTATTCTATTTCAGTTTCAGATTCTTCTGCGTGGCATTCATTCTAATCAAATGCCATATTATGCTATTTTATAGTTACAGTCAGGACAAACATAAGTATGACCTTTGTGTCTGGTCACCGCTTGTTATTAAACGGATCCTTCTGCGTGACAGTCCGTCTCATTAATGTTAACATTGGTGCCACTTTAAATTTAAATCCTTCCATGAGTAAGAGTTTGGACAAATATAATACTGACCAATTTTGACATTGGACCTCTATATCTGACCACATCAATTATGGCATAAATGTGATTCTTTACCGTCTTATTAATGTTAACATGTTTGCCCAAATTATTTTTTTATTCATTCTCTCATGGTGATGTTGGAATCCAGACAAACAAAACTTTGACCACATTTGATGGTTGACATTTTTTGAAGTATGACTTCTAAGAGTATTTAACACCTTGTATGGAATAAAAGTGATTACGATTTGTGTTGAGTTATTTTACCTTCATTTGTTGTTGGTAACCCTTGTATGCTTTTAGCAGCATAATGTTAAAACGTGAAAAAGCTGAGGTGTTGGTGTGCGTAAGGTTGTTGCAAAGCTCCGAGCCGTACAATGCTATTGGTATGAAGACTTTAGAAAACAGATTCACGGACACAAGGGGGTTCACTCCCTGGGCATGGACGCATCGTGCTGGCAGTGAAAACAGTTTTTTTGCAGACGCTAACTATTTTTATTTTTATTTTTTAAGTTACATGGAAAACCACTATTTTACTCTGTCGGTCCAAGTGGATATGAGGGGAATTTCTTAAACACTGTATTAGGTAACCTTGTATACTGACTTACCTCACCCTAATAGTCGGATAACAACATGTTCGAACCAAAACATAGTTAAAACTTAAAACATCAAGGTCAGCAGATGCGATAAAAGTATAAGCTTTTACAACTTTCTTCTGAATTATGTTTACTTTATATTCCTAGTACAAGTACGTGTATGATTTTGATATAGTTGTATCTTTTGGTATCAAACTGTGTACAGGATAAATGCCATTCTTTTGAATGTATATGAATATATATTGTTTAAACTTATTCATCAATCCAAATGCATTGTCCCTTTATAGTGTTTGTATTGCTTGAAGTGACACATACTTATTGTTTTTGTATTGAGTGTCTGTATATTTGCTTTTGCCATGTATATTGTTATTGTGTGCCGCACCCTCTTTATAATAATAATTGGATAAGAAGGAAATTGTTAGTTAAACTCTTTTATCAAAACCCGATGTAGTTAAATTTAAAACAGTTATGGTGGATACTGTAAATCATGTAATACACAATAGAAAACTACGCTTATTAAAATAATGTCAATAAGTTCTACCATTAAATACTACTACTACTACTACTACTACTACTACTACTACTACTACTACTACTACTACTACTACTACTAATAATAATAATAATAATAATTACTAATATCAAATACTAGCATTCTATTAATTGAACCGGAGACATCTGAACGAATATGTGGCTGCCAATAAACGTAACGTGTTCGGGCCAATCGCAGAGCTTGTTCTAGAATGAAATGTTTTTTTTTGTACTGAGATAAAAGATTAAACACTGTACTTTGAGATGCAGAACTAAATGGTTATTAATAACAATCCAATGGATTAGGGTTTTGATGTCAATCTGACCTAGCAAATATAAAATAAAGCGTCCTTTCTGTTTGTGATAAACCTTATCACACGAACGAAGAAAAACTACAGAAAGGGGGGGGGGGAGAGATTGAAAAGTTGCGGATTTCTGCATTTGAAGAAATAAACGAAAATATTGTGTTATGATTTGAAAGCTTAATATTAATATTAATTTTAATAATTAATTTAAAAATTGGTGTAATTTGTTATAAACATTTAGAGTTCGTACTTCAAATATTGTCTCATATCAAAATATTTTATTATAAAACAAACAAGCAGAACAGTCAATATACAAAAAAACACAATTAACAAAACAGTAGTTAAAATAAGTTTTGGTCTCAGTTAAAACTGGAATGGAATTTGTATTCACTCAAAGCATTTTAACGGATTACTTTTACGATAGTATTATAATGCATTAAATTTGATAATAGAGAAGCCGCGTGCGAACATATTTAGCATTTTAGAAATAAGAAATCTGGAGGCCGTTTGTTTTCAAATTGTGATCTAAGATGATCCACGTGAATGATACATTTCACTTCAATCAAACAAGCTCCACACACGACACAAAAGTCCTTCGAGAAAAATACAAATCAATTTTGAGCATTGAACATTGTAACAGAGATAAATTGTGACAGGAAGCTGTGAATGAGGCGAAAACCTAGACTAGCGTTATCTTGACCTTATCAAATTAAAACGGACCTGTGTGAAACAAGATCGTACGTAGTGAGGACAGTCAATTATCCGAATGTGTACATAATTAATTAATTGATGCTGCTTATTGTTTCTAGAAATCAGTTGCCAAATCGGCAACATTATCGAGTTCGTATAATAAAAATTCTGGGTGTTTTCCGGTCAAACATCATTTTGACAAATTTTGACCTTTAACCTGTATGTCTGCCAACAACTTCTAAGGTTAAATATGATTTTTCTGTGCGATTTTTGGTCTCATCAAGGGAAATATTTGTTACAAGTAACTGTAAAATCCACACATTCACAGCAAAAATAAGAGTCTGGAGTTACATAAAGTATCAAAATGATTTTTGCGCGCGACACTCCTTCTCATCAAGTAATATTAAAAACTATCAAGCAAACACAAATACCTAACGTTGCCCTAGGATCGAAGATCGATGCATGCCACAAACCAAGGGGGATGAACAAAAAATATCACGTGACCGCAATTGCAAACGTTCACGCCAGATTTGCCGGCAACAAGGTAATATTTTGACGATTTCTGTAAGAAAACATTTTTGTATTGAAATAATTTATAGCCTATCGAAGATCTCGCACTTTCAGCTTTTTATCGGTGTATAACATGCTTACAGATG
>Ga0224511_10003098_pt1 | contig 11734 bp, 4 predicted proteins | sample SF_May12_sed_USG_2_FD_169988 | JGI IMG/M metagenome (GOLD analysis project Ga0224511, IMG submission 169988) | Sediment microbial communities from San Francisco Bay, California, United States - SF_May12_sed_USGS_8_1 | ecosystem: Environmental > Aquatic > Marine > Sediment | place: USA... | reverse complement strand
CAAAAGCTCATTTGTCTTAGACAATGTGTGATTGAGTGTGCATATTAAAATGATAGTATAATATGATATGCGATTTAAAGCTGCATAATTGCATAGGTGATTAAGTGGAGTGACTATTCAGACATTATAAGACATTATAAATGCACATATTACAGTGACAACATGCACAAAATATGTGTTGGTTTTGACATTTCACAGATAGGAAGTTAGGTGTATACATTTCCTTGTAATGAAAAAAAAAACACTTTTGATATAAATAAAATTAAGTATCAGCAATAATTTTCTTGTGTGTTTGAGTTTTCAATTAAAGTAAACTGTAAACAGTGTCATTGTCTTTCCAAGATCAGTCATCCAAATGACGGAACTTACCTACTGCTACACACGTCATTGTGATACATTGGACTTGTAAACGGTGAAATTTTAAAATGTGCAAGCAATTACGACATAATTATGTCAGAAAGAAAACAAGTTTCGTACATAAACGCTTACCAATTATAGTTGGTTCGACATTTTCGGGAACGAAACTCTGAAGTTGATCGATATTTTAAAAACCACAACAGCACATAATTCCATGGTGTATAAGACTTTTTGCAATTCAATTTAATAAAAACAAGGAATCAATGTTATAACTAACAGTGGTCATACTATCCAATACCAATTCAGTTGAAAATTCATTTCAAGCAGACATCAAAGCGTTGTCAAAAACAACATGGCTTCCATTTGTTTCTAACGATGATTTTCCTACATAATTCATATACATTCCATATTTTAATTTTACGTCTTATATTAAAAATAAACATAAAATTGTTTTCAAAATGTATAATTTCTCGCTTCAAATGGTTATGGATTGCTTATTAAATGTAACAAAATGGGATAATTTTCGAAGTGGTAATAAGTATACGGCCAATGTATAAATGTGAGGTATCTCTACGCAGCTAAGTAAAATTGACAGATTGGGTAAAATATAGTTCTTGAAACTAATACTATTTTTTTATTACATTTTGGGATGTGAGAAAAAGCATCTAGCATGGCCTTTCGTGTAAGACGGGGTTATCTCAACCCTCGTACAGTGTGTTTTACGGAACCTCGGCAAGCCTCGTTTCCGTAAACACACTGCACTCGGGTTGAGATAACCCCGTCTTACACTCAAGGCCATGCAAGATACTTATAATCACAAACATGAGGTGTTTCTTTCATACTAATAAGGTTAGATTGTCACTTAATAACAATTGACATTATCCCTAGAAACAACATGGACACTGGTTCTTTTAAAAATTGTAATGTTTACAGGCAAGGAAAGTACAGCGAACCTCCGACCGTCTACTTGAATAAAACATATTTCAGACCAGTGCGTCCATCTTACTTCAAAAACTAAACTGGTAACTGTAGAATATAATTGCAGTTGATTGAATAGCTAAAATACATAAATTGTAACCATTGTATATTATAAAACGCCCACCAAACACACATAAATTATGTTTGCAAGGATGATAGTGCCTGTGTGAAGCACATATCCTGCATCCATATACAGACATGAAAAACCATTACAAATTGGCAATCCATAACCCTGTAGTTTAAAAATTAAAGTCGATACTTGTTATGCATTACTTTTCATACAGGGTAATGTAATCTTAAACTGAATAAGCCCAACAAAAACCAAGTCAATGAATGAATGGGATGTAAGCATTAACAAAACCATTGGTTAATACCAATGGTAGGGTCAATTAATTCAATAATACTTGTAGTTGTAACAAGCATTTTATGCGTGATATTTAAGCAATATCAAACTGGTGAGTACAAATGAATCGTAAAAAGCTGGGCGGTTCTACAGACAGTCGTTAAGTAACCACATCTGTGTTGAAAGCGACAGTCAATCAATTAAAAGCTTCTGCACATAATTATAGCATTTACGATCCAGAAACATAAATAAAAATTTGCTATGCTTACCTCTTGTTTTATTACACCATAATACTATGGTAAAAGCGATGGCCAAAACAGCTTGAATCGAAGTAAGGGCAAACATACATTTTTCCTTACCCGATGGACACTCGCATCGATCTGCAAATGATTGCGATTGAACTATTTTGTTGTTTTAAAAAGTGAGGCTAGATCAACTTCCAATTCATTGGTAGAATATTGAAAAAAGGTAGAACCATTTAACGCATATGTGTTTATAATTTTACATAGAGTCAATATAGCGATGATTTTCCTGGTTTTACAATAAATATATGTTTTCTAAATGTCTGTTGCGTCATGATGTTGTAAGAGTTTTTGTGTCGTCTCTTGTGCTAGTTTCTGTACGGGCCATTTTGTCCTTGTTCCCTTAAACATGACATATCTACATTGTTTGCAACACTCTTTGTTTGAACATCTCTTCAATTTATATTGATGAAATAATCAATACAAACGTTTCAAATAATATCGTGGTATAACAATGGATCATTATCAGGGGTTAGGGTTATGTTACATTGAGCGAATCTAACTGAAAGGTTAAAAACACTGTTTTTCCTTCATTTTTTTAATCCATTGTGAATTGTCCATTGTAGTATTACATGTACAGAACGATGAAGTCAGCTTCCCTGCCCGCTCACATATATATTACTCACTTTATCAATTATAACACCGTCACAATTTCAACAGTTTTTGTAGAGGGTGTTTTAAGAAATAATCCGTTTAAGCGAAATGAAAGCTGCGTCTTGATGTAAGTTACCCTTACAGCAAGTTTGGTGTCAATAGACCAATGCAAACTAAAGTTATTAAGCGGAAACTGAATTTCTATTTTTAGTAACAGTGACCTTGACCTTGATTACAGACACCTGGGTAGCAATCCCAAGCTGCGACGTGATGTAAGCTACCTACACTGCAAATTTGGTGTCAAAAGGTCAAAGCAAATATTAAGTTATTGAGCGGAAACTGAATTTCTGTTTTAGTAACAGTGACCTTGACCTTAATCACAGACACCTGGGTAGCAATCCTAAGCTGCCCATTGATATAACCTACCCATACATTAAGTTTGGTGTTAATAGGTCAAAGCAAACTTAAGTTATTGAGCGGAATAACATTTCATAGGGACAAAATTACGTGCGTCTTTTTTTAAAACACAAGTTTCATATAAAATATTCAAAATTCTGATACGATGACATAGAATCAAAGTCTCAAGTAATTTATTTTAATTGCTTTTTAGTATTTTTGTTGTTTTTCTAAAACATAACAATTTTCTTGACACCCTCGTGGTTAATATCGGCATATATAGCTTTACAATGCCTTTCGATCTAAACAAATGATGTCTAAACAACGGTTTTACTTACCACAAAACATATAGTTTTAGCTATGTTTTATCTGTATTTGATAAACATATAAGTATTTACCTGGCGACAGTTTGAGTGAAATTGGGATTAAGATGACATTGGCCACAGTCATAAGACATTGTATGGCCTCGAATACAATTTTCCAACGATCCGGCGCATCATTGATAAACGACAAACACTGTATATTTTTTAACTTTAAGACATTTCCTGCAACAAGAATCATTTGTCAATTGTACGTGTTGTTTATTCTTCAACTAATAATGGTTATTTAGATAGAAAAGTGTCCTTTATACAGGTTACAGTTGTGTTTGGAAACGCATGTGTTTCTTTATAAAATCGAACTAGGGTAGAAACGGACTTACCAACTGCTACAAGACAACCACCGTATGCAACACACACACCGGCCACTATACTGATAAGAATAGCAATGACTACGGAACACGACTGGGTCTTAATATCTGCAAATTAAATATAACAATTTCGCTATTAAAATCAAACGATAAAAAGTAACAGATCCAAATACATATATACAAATAAGATTTTAACGTAAATCAATAAAATATAGGATTGAATCTACATCAATCTATAAGCATATTTGAACGAGTTATTTTATCAATAAAACATTCGTAAAAATAGCATTATTTTGTAGAGTGAAGTAAAATACATGTACACAAGTGTAATCCATGTTTCTAAATTGAATGTATCATTTGTACGCAAATGTTTAATTACATAACGGCTACAGCGTTAGGAACGCAGAAGATAATGAAAAGACAAAAGTGCCCAAGGGACCTAGGTCGCTCACCTGAGGAAAAGCTCAAAGAGCACAGTGAAGCCATATACAGAGTACCACTAATGTTGTCATTAAATATTGGAAGAGGACCTCTACATGATGTTACACATCAAATATAAAAGCTCGGGCCTTGTAGTTTCAGACAAGAAGATTTTTGAAAATTGCATTTTGAAAACCTACTTGTGACTCCGTGACATACGTATGCAACCAATCAGAACTATCTGAACAATTTTGGTAGAGGACTACACAGGGAACATTCCTGTTGAGTTTGGTCAAATTCCCATCAGCGGTTCAAGATAAGAAGTCATTTGAACGTGTCGTTATATAATTTAATGTTAAATTGTGACACCCGGGGCGGAGTCCATTTTGACCGAAGGGACATAATTTGAATAACTGGTAGATGACCTCTAGATGATGCTATACACCAAATATGACAGCTCTGGACCTTGTAGTTACAGACAAGAAGATTTTAGAAAATTGCATTTTGAAAACCTTCTTTTTGACCCCATGACCTACTTATGCAATCAATCAGAACTATTTGAACAACTTTTGAAGGGGAACACCCAGGAATCATTCCTGTGAAATTTGGTAAAAAACAATGAGTGGTTTCAGAGGAGATGATGTTTAAGTAAAAGAGTTAAAAAATTATGCAACCAATCAGAAACATTCGAAAAAATCCGCTAGAGGATCACTCAGGGACCATTCCTGTTGAGTCTGGTAAAATTTCCCTTAGCGGTTCAAGATAAGAAGTCGTTTGCAGTTTTCTTATATAATTCAATGTAAAATTTTGACTCCTGGGGTGGGGTCAATTTTAACCCCAGTGGGATAATTTCAACAACTTTGGTAGAGGACCTCTAGATGATGCTATATACTAAATATAAAAGCTCTGGTCCTTGTAGTTTCAGACATGTACTTTTGTGAAAATTGCCTTTGAAAACCCATGTTTGACCCCGTGACCTATTTATGCAACCAATCAGAACCATTTGAACAATTTTTGTATTTTTTTCAATGTAAATTTCGACCCCGAGGCGGGGTCAATTTTGACCCAAGGGGAATAATTTGAACAAACTTGGTAGAGGACTTCTAGATGGTTCTATATACCTAATATGAATGATCTGACCCTTGTACTTTCAGACAAGAAGATTAAAAAAATGCATTTTGAAAACATATTTTTGACCCCGTATCCTACATATTCAACCAACTGGAACGGTTTGAACAACTTTGATAGAGGACCACCTATGGATCATTCTTGAGAAGTTTGGTTAAAATCCAATGAGCGGTTTGAAAGGAAAATATGTTAAAGTAAAAAAGTTGACGGACGACGCACGAGGCACGACGCACGACGACAGACGACGGTCAAAGGCCGGTTACAATAGCTTACCCTGAGCACTTTGTGCTCAGTTGAGCTAAAATGGTATATTTTGTGAAGTATACGATACAATTGTTGTTGAGCATTTAAATAGAGACTACTTTTGAAGACTCAAAATCTGTTTTTATAATTACAGCATAAGTGAAGTTTTGTTTTAACTGCGTTAAAACAAACAAGAGAACAAACAAAGAGCTTAAAAATATTGAACATCGGCCACCTAGATGGCCTCTACATGAGGTATTGTTACTAAAATGATATTCACTTATGTTATTAGTTCTGTGCTTGCAATTATTTATTCTAGACGTCGCTACCTATGATTTAAGAGATAAATTTTAAAGTCGGTATGATTTTAAGTAAATTGTAAATGAAAAAATGAAGAGAGGCAAAATATAGGTGTGTATTGTTCTGTTTGTGATGTAATATGTTAAATATGTATAGGGTACAAAAGACTCATTTTTAAAACAAATAAAATACTCACTTGAACAAAACAAATAATTGTATGTGTTGATACTTCTCGTCTTAATCCAAAGTGTGACATTACAATAATCACCACCGCAATCCTTAAAACTCTCAGGGATGTCTGTTTTCGGCCATTTGAAATCAAAAAAGGAACCATTCTTCTTTTCAGAGAGCGGAATGCTGTACACGTACTGAAACAATCGACATAGTTTGTATCACACATTCATGAAACACCCAGACTTTAACGTGCGACGCTGGTAGTTCCTGTTCCAGTCATTTATTATTATTATTATTATTATTATTATTATTATTATTATTATTATTATTTTATTATTATTATTGTTATTATTATTATTATTATTATTATTATTATTATTATTATTATTATTATTATTATTATTATTATAGGTTTTTTTGGCGCCGGCTAAAAATGGCTATTAAACTCCAAGTAAATCATGAATATGTATATTAAGAGTTAATAATTTAAGTTAACGTGTACACTCTATTATGCTCCATGATATTAAGTTCCATGACTTTTGTAACCGTGTGATGGCATAAGCGACTTGTCCCGTCTAAACGCGCCATAGTTTAACAAACTGCCGCTTTTTGTACTTTTTATTTTGCAAAATCTTTTTTGTTTACATACAATTCATGCAACTATTCGCACCAAATTCTCACTTGTTTGCGACAATAAGTTTTTATTCGCGGTAATTTTTACTATAACATTTTAAAAATGCATAAAATGTCTTGCGTCATTGTAAGTCGATTTTTTAAAACGTGTTTCCGCTTAAGGTAACAATTCGGGCTAATAGTTAGTTTTTTTTTCCAACCATAACAAACTAAATAAGAAGACAGACGTAATAAAGATAAATGATGTAATGAAATTACGTTGATAAAAAGTTTTTATGCGCATATGCAAGTTTTCCGCACAAACCATAGAGTAAAATGAAACTCTAAATATTGCGTAAGAAATAAAAGTAAAAGCGTGGAAATGTTTTCCTAGATCAACAGTTACATTATATGATTTAAACAAAATGCCAATCTATAAAGGGAATATTTAGATATCACCAGACTTTGATGACCCCAACGACAGGTACCAAGAACTATAGGATTTCGAAAACATTCTTATTCTGCGTCGAACGGCTAGTCCACAGGCGAGTCCCCTTAAATTACACTGTGGTATGTTCTTGATGGGCAATTCACTTGTCTTTTTTAGAAAATCACGGCACCTTTGTGCAGTATGTACGACCTTTAGCACACCGGTGTTTTGCGTATGACGATTGGAATGGAGGTTCACCCTTTTAAAGTGACGACATAGCTCTTAACATACAATACATTGGAATAATAAAAATCGTACTATACTAAGTTATTATTAAATATGCACGAGTTTATTTCAGCAACAAATATAATACTCACCCCATTAATGGTTGCATTAATCACTTCAGGTTTAGGGTACAAGCCACTGCACTCTACACTAGCTGTTCGGTTGTCAGGCGTGCATTTGGTTGGTAATAGTACGGCTGTATATGTAAATCATTTCAGTTGTAAAAGAAGAGTGAGAAAATAAGCCGACATGTTCTTATAAACATATGTGTTATGATTCATATTCAAAACCGGTATCCATATATGGATCGTATAAATCGACTTCATCAAGAACTTTCATTTGGTACAGTGAAATGGAAAAATAGCAAAGATCATGGTGTAATTATTGACCCTACCTTCAACGAGCAGAGTGTAACTGGCTGCATTCCCCAAACTACTGTTGTACGTATATGTAGCCTCATCCGTCACATCCGTATTGTAGATGACAAACCTCATCTCCCCGTTTCTAGTAAAAGCTCTATATTTACCACTCGTTTTTGTTTCTCTGTCGTTGGTGACAATTACATCCCCATCTTTTAAAATATTATACGGCGTAAGCGGTGTTATATGAGTATCGATGACGGTCAGCGATGTTCTTTCTGATATTTGGCCATGCAGCTGAAATGGGTCTGTAATGTTAAATGTGGCTACTCCTGAAACAAACAAGCTATAATCAAAATCAAACATTCACTATACTGGTGTTTAATGTTTTTGTTTAAATTTTTCTTTGAACATGATAAGGCATGCCAAACTGGAAATTTGTTAAAAGTCAACTCATGTTTGACAAACCTTGGTACATATTCACAAAAACACACAAACCGAAAACGAAAGCACAATGTTTTACGACAAAGACAATACACAAAATGAAAAAACCAACATCATAATATGTAACACTGGTCTGAATGACTTACTTTGACTACTTGTTACATGACTTAAACATATTGTGTAATACACAATGGGTGTTTTCACGTAAAATATAAATTGTATTAAAGACACAGCTATGGAAATATTGTCACAACGTATGTTTTGCAAGTAAGAAGTAATTGTGAGGTAAATCAATTATAATGAGAATACGTATACGTCCATACAATGTGGACTATTACTGTCTATTATATATGGATAGTAAATGTTATACAATCATGTATAATGATAACACTGTCATGTACCATGCACCAAGGAATGAACTTTATTACACTGATAATACTATAATAATACGATTAAACAGTATATAAATGACACACGCGAGACAAGATACGTTGGAGATCTATGTTTTAAAATTGAAAATACGTAAGTACAGGTAATATGAACAAGTCCATCCAAACTAGTATTCACTGAAATAAGTACTTGGTAGTACATTAATGTTTATAGTTTTAGCTATAGTATAGTTATATTTTTTCTGAAACCCGAAACATAGGAATTATATATAACAATTTTACCAACAATTTGTTTAAATTGGACTGAGGATTCTAATACCTACGCGAACGCGTACGCTTAACAAAATATTCCGATTTGGCATGGCCTAAACGCATAGCATTATGTAATCATAGCTTATACCTTCAACGCGCAAAGTGTAACTGGCTGAATTTCCAAAACCACTGGTGTACGTATATGTAGCCTCATCCGTCTTATCCGTATTCAAGATGACAAACTTTATCTCACCGTTCCTAGCAAAAGCTCTATATTTACCACTCGTATTTGTTTCTCTGTCTTTGGTGACAATAACATCATTATCTTTTGAAATATTATACGACGTAAGCGGTGTTATATGAGTATCGATGATGGTCAGCGATGTACTTTCTGATATTCGGCCATACAGCTGAAATGGGTCTGACATTTTAAATGTGGGTGCTCCTGAAACAAACAAGTTATAATTAAAACAAATAATCACTATATTGTTGTTTAATGCTTTTGTTTTGTTGTTTCATTTAACTTAATAATCGTAAAGCATTATGTAATCATTGCTTATACATTCAACGTGCAGAGTGTAATTGACTGCTTTCCCCAAATTACTGTTGTACGTTTACGTTATTTTATGTTTTTGGTATTTTGTTTCTTTTATAATTATATTTTTCCATTATGAAAAAATAAACTGCGCTTAGTAACAACATCATCATGTTTTGTTAACTAGATCCTCGTCAATAGTGTACCTTTGGAAACGCATATGCATAAGATGAACACCAACGCTCCTTTTACTTTGAACCCTGAAAACAGATATATATTCTATATTGTTATCTAGAATGCTTTTGGTGAAAAAACGTTTGTACAAAACGCGTGACCCCATAAGTACAAAAACACACTAGATGGCTCCAGTAGTCCCCGTTTCGAGGTAAAAAACAGCGAGCGGTAACAGAATAGGTGCAAAGTGTTTGGTCAATAAGAGAAGTTTCAAACGTACTAATAATTTGTAAACTTTGGCAGGTGTTTTGACCTAATCCAAGCAACCCTCAGAAAATCAGATGCATAATAATAATAGTTTGGGTAAATATTATTTACTGCAGTTTGTCTGCAACTTTTGGCTTCATATGTCAAATTGTCCTTTTTTACAGAGAAGTGGGAATTTCCTAGCCATCTTGTTTGTCTTTCGTACTCTTTGGGTCACGTGATTTCCGCACCCTGGTAAGGGTGTTATAATACTTATTGTCGACATGCATTGGTTTTTAGGTTAAGGCCGTTTAGCGGTACATATACAGTTTTATGTTCCATCCGTTAGGTCAAGAAAACGCATTTTGCTTGTTTATTTCAGTGTACATTTTTTGTCAATAATCAGTATCAAAATGCAAATTTCTGGTATGATAATTGTCTCAGAATGAGGTTCATTATTAAAACATTATCTTTTCATAAAACGTTATAATTTGTTCAAATAATTATCTTATTATTTCAAGTTAACGAGTTGTAACGGTTATTAAATGTCAGCTTATTTCTTTAATGTGATGTTTGTATTCCGATTTGTCAAAATTAGGGATGTGTCACAGAATTGACTAATACCTCCTTCACCGCTTTGTCACAGACATGCTATTCAAGGGAAATCAATGTTTGCCATAACGGCTGTCTGATGGAAAATGAATGTTTATAAAAAAAACTCTACAGAATATCATTCAAATACATGCACATCATTCAATACGCTCGTATAATGATCAAAACAATGTTTTTGCTATATTTGGTCATGGTGACCTTAACATTGATCCCACGATACTTAATATTGAACTAAACCTGTAGTTTATAATGTTTAAGTTGTGTCACAAAATTGCTAAGATTTTAGAGCCTTACTTTACAAACACATCTATCAGACCGCTTTTGGCAAGGTGACTTTGACAACATCAGCCTTATTATTGAGCTTGGTACATGTATATATCTTATGATGTAAACCAACATTGATTTAATCGGTTACGAGGTCCATAAGTTACCTACGTGCATAACTGCTACGATTTTTTACGTAATTTGTTTGACTGGTACTTGCACGTAGTGACATGTACTCAAAGCGTAGACTCACTACGGATAACTAGGTTTAAACTACGAAAAGAACTAATCGTATTAAATGCAAATGTAAATAACGCTAAATTAATTCAGTTCTATCCTACTTCTGCCAACTACTTTATCAATAACAAAAGAGATTATCTACATATAACATTTAAATAACACCTTTGGTCGTTTTGTTTACAACAAATTAAATAATCATTTTCAATGGAGCTAGCCTGTAGTAGACCGTAGTATTATGTAGAGTAACCCGTATTTTAGCGCTAGGATTGCATTTATATTCACCACGGCTACCTAAAACAAGAGCCGGTCGAACCGGGTAATGCTCCCCGAATAGGTTTTGGACACAGTGAAGTAATTTGTCGAAAATGGTTGTAAAATCGGACTTCAAATAACAAAGTTATGAGCTGAATTTTGTTGCAAGGTCATGCTGTGACCTTGACCTTCAAGGTAGCAACCCAAATGTTATTCGCGACATATTGTCTCAATATGTTGATCATTTCTGTGAAATAGATTTTAAGTCTGACTTCAAGGTAGCGACCAAATGTTGTGCGCGACACATCGTCTCAATAAGGTGATCATTTCTGTGAAAAAGTTTAAAAATCGGACTTTAAAAAAGGAAGTTATGGGCAGGATACGATTTTGCTACGAGGTCATGCCGTGACCTTGACCTTCAAAGTAGTGACCCAAATGTTGTTCGCGACACATCGTCTCAATATGTTGATCATTTCTGTGAAATAGACACGATTTTGCTGCAAGGTCAGGCTGTGACCTGGACCTTTTAGGTAGCGAATTAAATGATGTGCGCGACACATCGACTCAATATGATGATAAATTCTGTGACTTCAAATAAGGAAGTTATGGGCCGGACACAATTTTGCTGCAAGGTCATGCTGTGACCTTGACCTTCAAGGTAGCGACCCAAATGTTGTGCGCGACACATCGTCTCAATATGTTGATCATTTCTGTGAA
>Ga0224511_10003097_pt1 | contig 11735 bp, 5 predicted proteins | sample SF_May12_sed_USG_2_FD_169988 | JGI IMG/M metagenome (GOLD analysis project Ga0224511, IMG submission 169988) | Sediment microbial communities from San Francisco Bay, California, United States - SF_May12_sed_USGS_8_1 | ecosystem: Environmental > Aquatic > Marine > Sediment | place: USA... | reverse complement strand
GAAGACCTACAGAGTGATGAAGACATCTTCGCAGAGAAGACCAGGGAGGTGGCCGCTTTGAAGAAACAGATGGACGAAATGGTAACATGCTCCGTACATGTATCAAATATGAATTCCTCACTTACTTTTCTCGCGTTAACATGAATAGAACTAACATTGTTCATCTTGTTTATAAAATCAGAAGTGGGAAAAAATGATAAAAAAGGCCTGTAAAAGGTCCTATAATGTCATCTTTTTAAATAGTAATAAGTTTACGAAACTTCTATATTACCTGAAGATAAACTGAAAGTTTTGTTGAAGGTGTGGGATAGTCAGATTTGGAATCTTTCCCTAAATTGATATGATAATCAATTTTTATTCAGAGCATTGTACAAATACAACAATTAACGTATCAACAGAACACTTGAAATGATGCTCATGTTCCTACAACGGCGGGAAACAGGTAACGTTAAGCCTTGCATGTGTGCGTAGCCAGCGAGACACAAGATTCAGACTTCTGATTGGCCAAATGATGTTGTGTGTTATGACGTTAAGTAATTCCTGCCCTTTGTCTGAGCATCTGATGTCATTTCAAGCGTTCTGTCAATATGTTAATTATATTGATGCAGTTCAGCTAAGCCGCTTTTAGATGTGACTCAGCCATTGAGCAAATATGAATGTTTTTGTGTCCAGGAGCGCATGTTGGAAGATCGTGACCGGTCCCTCGCCGGGGCCGAGGAGAGACTGCAAGGGCAGGAGGCCGCGCTCATTGAGCAGAACGTGCGCATTGAGGAACTACAGAAAGCCATCAAGGTACATGGAGGGGTCTCATTTGTTTGAGCTAAAATTAATAAACACATGCCAGAGTATATAAACAGGCTGGCCAGCGGGCCCTACTTTTCCTACTCTTCCCTACTTTTTGATCCAGAGCCCTACTTTTCCCTACTTTTTGATCCAGAGCCCTACTTTTCCCTACTTTTAAGAAAACAGTCTTACAATCCCTACTTTTTGGGATGTCATGTTGTCAAATTAAATAGAGAACACTTAAAACATGTCTTTTTACTGTGATTTTCAACATAAAATCTTTTTTTATATAAAAAAAAGTCTCTTACCGCTTATAACAATGTATATTTTAGTACATTTTAAACTTTCTTTTAAAAATACCTAATCCTCAATAAATTGTGTTAAAATTCCCATTTTTGCCACCGCAGCCATCCTGAAAGTGTGGATTTTTTACCTGATTTATCGATATAAACAGCCCCACTATCCCTACTTTTGAGCAGCAAAGTCCCTACTTTCGCCCTAATTTTTAAAAATGTTGAGCCTTACTTTTGACCTACTTTTTCTTAAAAGGGCTCTGGTCAGTCTGAGTCTTTTAATAACTTGCCTGCAAAATCAATAGTCATGTCTCCATTTGTGTTACACAATAACTTTAAGCTAAGCAACAAGCATCGTCTGATTTTGATCAGAAATTAAAAAAATTTATTGTGTTAAATATTCATTCAAATGTAAATATTTAATATTTTCGCCTGACATTTTTAATACAATAATAGAGGTCTACCTTATTTTTAATGTATGTTAGATATTACCAATGGTGAAAATGTGTGCATACACCAACATGTCTGATTTTACTCTGTTCTGGCTTCTAGTTTACTGAGCGTCTTTTCTCCTTGTTCTGCTTATATGCAGTCCAAGGTGCTTTGTACTTGCTTCATACAGATGTAAGGATCATTACTCACCGGCAACTTCTAAACACAAGCTATGCTGAGTGACGCTTTTGAACACGTACGCACATAACCAGAATGCTTGTTACTTTGCTATAAATTATTTGTTACATAGTCAAAAATGCATCAGAACTATTTCTCCCATAATGCCACTTTTATGACAGGAAGCCGCAGCAGTGACCACTAGGACTGTGGACACACAGTTCACCCAGGTACTGGTCAGTCTGACCCACACCTAGGGCTCAGGGGGCAGTTGCTAGCACAGTGACGTTTCATCTTTCATATTTAGCTGTTACTGTGAAATCGTTTTATTCATTGGACATCATTTTTAATTTTGTGTATTATGTGGGTTGGGCAAACCACAAATTTAGTATCACAACCATAATATTTGTTCACTTATTAAATATTCAAAAATAATTTGAATCCATGAACTTGTGAGTCAAGTGAACATGTCCAGTCAACAAAACTTTGTGCCCATGAAATAAAATGAGGTCACTGTACACTCTTATAACTTATAACTCGAAGTGCTCATGGTGAGCTATTGTGGTCAGTGGTTGTCCGTCGTCGTCCGTCGTTCGTCGTCCGTCAACATTTGATGTTTACACTCTAGAGGCCACATTTGTTACCCGATTTTGATGAAACTCTGTCAGAATATTTGTTTTGACAATATGTTGGCCAAGTTCGAATATTGGTCATGTCGGGTCAAAAACTAGGTCACCAGGTCAAATCTTAGGAAATTCTTGTTTACTCTCTAGAGGTTACATTTGTGACCTGATATTGATGAAACTTGGTCAGAATGTTTGTTTTGACAATATGTAGGCCAAGATTGAATATGGGTTATGTCCGGTCAAAAACTAGGTCACCAGGTCAAATCTTAGGAAATTCTTGTTTACACTATAGAGGTTTCATTTGTGACTCGATTTTGATGAAACTTAGTCAGAATGTTTGCCTTGACAATATGTAGGCCAAGTTTGAATATGGGTCATTTCTGGTCAAAAACTAGGTCACCAGGTCAAATCTTAGGAAATTTTTGTTTACACTCTAGAGGCCAGATTTGCAACCCGATTTTGATGAAACTTGATCAGAATGTTTGTCTTGACAATATCTAAGCCAAGTTCGGATATGGGTTATGTCGGGTCAAAAACTAGGTCACCAGGTCAAATCTTAGAAAATTCTTGTTTACACTCTAGAGGCCAGATTGGCGACCTGATTTTGATGAAACCTGATCAGAATGTTTGTCTTGACAGTATCTAGGCCAAGTTCGAATATGGGTCATGTCGGGTCAAAAACTAGGTCACCAGGTCAAATCTTAGAAAATTCTTGTTTACACTCTAGAGGCTGAACTTGCCACTCGATTTTTATGAAACTTGGTCAGAATGTTTGTTTTAACAATATCTAGGCCAAGTTTGAATATGGGTCATGTCTGGTCATCTTCTGTCTCAGGTGAGCGTTCCAGGGCCCTCTGGGCCTCTTGTTGTCATGTTTCTCTCAGATTGGTGCTAGTTCTTCATTTATTTGTTATGTTTCACTTGTATTTAAGGTATGTAACTTGTCCTGTGATTATAACATGTACTGATAGTTACTCTAGAAAAGCCAGAACCCTGCTATTAGGGGACCTGCGTTTGTGTCGGTTAAGTTGAGATCTCATGTTTATTTGTTTTGCACAGCCACTGAGAGCGTCCGATGAGGTGAGCCCGTACTAAACCAACTCTTATAGATACATTAATGCCTGCAAACTGTACAGCTAGAAACTGATTAAATAACATTATATTTGTTTAATGACTAAAACAATAGAATTTAATTTAAATGACTGATGTCTGTTCTTGAAAATGCATGATTTTTTTAAGTTGTACACTGTTGTGAAAAAGGCACAAAGTTGTAAGAATTATCTAAACTGTCTTTTTTTTCAGAAAATTAAGACCAACTTGATATGTCTTTTTATAATCTAGCATGATGTAGAGAACAGTTATAAAAAAGAGTTTTTGCTACAATCTTACGGCATTCATCGAGGTTTTCTGTAGTGAATCTGTCTCTTTGAGAACACACATTTATCCATCTTTTATATCCATAGATTGCTAGTTTTGTATGTGTCTTTCATGGTATTTTGTCCCATAATATCTTTTCTAATAAATGTAATTGGTATGTTTGTCAATTTTGTCTCCACAACAACAGATTGAGGCTTATAGACTTGCCCTTGTCCGTCCGTTTGTTAATATATTTATGCATCCCATAAAGCTTGTGTTTCACATTACTGGAAAACTAGTATGGCTAGACGTAGGTAACTCTCAATGAACTTCATCTTAACTGATGCACTGAGGTATTTTCACATATGGATTGGCTATCACCTGTGGTATGGACCCTGATTGAGCTAATAAATAGCATTTTCAGACATGTGTCTCATGTAAATGATGAATTAACACTGCTCAAATTAGGAAACTTTCCACTCATAGTTAACTTTTGTGAGCAGATGCGCCTGGAAACTTCTTTTTGTCATTAAAGTGGCAGGTGTATCAATAAAAACTGGTATTTTCTCATCAAACACAATGTAATAATAACACTGAAACATTTTGTAAAATACATTTAAAAAGTATTCAGGATATGTACCGATTAAAATGTTGACTGCCACCAAAAGTCTGTCTTCAATTATTGATGGCTACTAAAACCCAGGATCCAGATTATCCTCTGAGCAGCGAAATAATATTTCGGAAATAAAGATCTCTTTTAAAACACATTTTTCTGCATTAGGTTTTGTAAACGGTACACTTACTTTCGTGTCTTCTAGATGATTATTGAGTTTCATAATTATTTATGTGATCATAAAAATGTGTTGGCCTGATCGTACACTTTCCGTTTAATATAATAATGTTGATACCTACTAGTATTACTTAAATAATAAATTTCGTGTTTGATAAATTCACCGAGTGATGAACATCATTAGGGCTGGTTAAAAATGTGTGGAGTCCGAAGGACTTTAACCATCCCTAATGATGTTCATCACTTGGTGAACTTATCAAACACAAAATTTATTACTTATATTTACACCTCATTTTATCACTAGTTTTCTGCAATATATGTAAACTTCTTTGTTTAAATATTTTCAAAATGTCAATTCAGAACCTTTTCCCGTGATTCTTTTCGCAAATGAACTGGTCCGCCGATTCACGCAAAGCAAAATAATCATACTACGACAAAGAATATAGTTCTAATTTTATATTTCGTAAAAGTTTTATGTCTTATTTTAAACATGTCTAATATGCTAAATACAGTACAACATTCTAACACAATCAAAGTTTTCCTTAGTATAAACGAAAAAGAAACCAAACCAATCTTAAATACTCAATAAAGCACAGTTGTGTGTAACCAAACTATGTACGCTCTTCCAATTTTCTCCCCAAAAATGTTAAAAATAAACAAAAACTTACCTTTTAATATTGAATAGCAAAATCCATGTCCAATTTTTGAAATTGGATAGAATGGACAGTGATGAATGTTGTGCGCATGGTAATATTTTAACAACAACGTGTTTAAGAAAACAACCATGCTAGGATTATTTTTTTTTAAATCGCCGATATGATTCAATGCCTCATTACATGACGTCACGTTGATTTATAATGAGTAAAAATCCAGTGCATTATGTTATGTTGACACTACAATTACGTTTTAACTGTATTCAACAATTCATCTCCACTTACATTTAGACTTTTTATCACTTATTACCAATATAGCACCGTATTTCCTTTAACAAAATCTGAGGAACGTCTTGAAATTCCGTCAAAACAGCTGCATCATGTTTACTTCTGGTAGAAGTCGAATGACGTCACCGTGCAACACATACCATTAAAACTTGTTTGTTTTGCGACGGTTGTGCCCCTTTTTGAACGGTTAAATACTTTTAAGTAAACGTATTTTGATTACACTGTGCATAAACTGCGTAACAACTAGTAATCAATGAAAGTAGACGTCTGTGTTGAGAATTACGAAATTTGTTTGAAGAGGCTATATAAATAGCCTTACATCTTGTAGAAACTATCTTAAAATAGCAACATTCTAAAAATAGCGAGGAATTCCTGACGTCATTAGTGTTTTCCGTACCTTTGCACGATGATAAGGCTAACGGTGTTCATCGAGGAATGAACTTCATCCGTCCGGTAAAAGATATTGAAGCAATGGAAATAGAGGTGTAAATATTAGTAATTGTACATTGTTTGTATTAAAACAGCTGAATGCGGGGGCATCTATGTCCTTTGGAAACATGTCTTTTTAGGTAGTCATTAGTTGGTTATGGCACAAAATATATTTTGACACATTTAATGATTTTCTTGTTGTTGCTTGGACATTGTTAATCACATGACATTTTAATGCACAGTTGGTAATGCTTTTGGTATACGGTGCATTTTATGTTCTTTGAATTTCAATGAAACAATGTTAAATATTATCAGTGTATTATTTTGCTCATTGTGAATTTGTTTTCTGGTTCTTTAGACAGTCATAACTTTGCCATAAAAAAAATTAAATTGTGTCTCCAACGGAGCAGAACAATGTCTTCTAACATCACAATCATACTTGTATTTCATATAATAAGATTTTGGGGAAAAAAAACTTATTTTTTACTGTAAATTATGTAATTTTCTTTTTTGGTCAATATTTTGCAAAATTTATTATATAATGTAGGCCTAATAACTTAAAATATCTAATTATGTCATAAAAAGCATTATTATGCATCATTTATCATTGTATAACAAGATTTAGATAGATTTAACTCAAACTTAGTTGTTGTTGTTTTTCAGCTATAAAATCGGCTAACCAAAACACATTTATTTAATAATGCATAACTTTTCACTACTTGCCTCTGCTTGCCCAGGTGACCTTGATAGGTGACAGTGCCAACTTGGGGGACGGTCACATTACAGCGAGCGCACCCGTCACTTCCCGGAACAACCGACCCAAGTCTGTCCCCGTTCATCTGCACAAACACTCCAACCTGGTAGGTACACGGGGAATGTTTGGCAAACATGCTGACCCTTATATTGTGTATTACTTGGAAATGAAACTTTCTGTGTATTGTTCCCTTCATTTATAAACATGGCAATATTATGATTTTACCTGAGATGTATGTAAAAACAAATGTGTGAACAAACTAAAATTTTGCTTTTGTTTTATTATCGTTCTGGTTATTAATGACAGGAATGACTAGAACTCCTCTGTCTAATGTTTATGTAAACGTTAAATTTTGCAAATCCAATTCCCACCGTACATGTTGTGTGTGACCAGCGCTACTCGCAGCTGCGTCCGCCCTCACGGAACATCAAGACGAGCCCAGCGTTGTTCACCCTGGAGCGCGTGATGAAGAGTTTCCGTGCCCGGAGCCAGCTGCTCATCTCACGCCTCGAGGACGGGGACGAGGTACTGCACCTGGAATTCGAGGCCGGCGAGGACGAGGGTGCCGTGCACGTAGACAGCGACGGAGACGAGCTCAACAGGTCAGCACGGCTCCTTGGTCCATATTCATAAACCACCTAAGGGAAAAAACTAAGAAAAGAGAAACTTCCTTAAGTTTACCTTTGGTTTTGTTGTATCAGTTTTATTTTTTTACAATTCATGTAGATTTATACAGAATTGGACCTGCAACCTACCATTCTCTTTAAAATGTGTAATGTCCTCTGGTTTTGTTGTAACTCAGTGCCAAAGTTTTCCCTTAACTTCAGTTTTGCCCAGAGGTGCTTTATGAATATGGCTCCTGGGGTCTGGGGAGGGGGGGGGTGCTGCCAGTGTACTATGGTTACCTACTCATACAACTGTTAATGTATTGTCTTTGTAACACACTAACTTGGCTTTTCTTAATTGATTTAGTTGAATAGAAAGTTAGTGCTTTATAGTGTTACATTTTTGGAATTCATTAATTAAAAAGAATAAATAGACAATAAAGTGATTACTAAGGAAAGTGATTTAGTTTAATTTAACACATCTATTAATAAAAAAATATATTATTTAGAAATGTGTTAACATTATAGTAAAATTGTTTTAGACCTAAAATCAGGAAGTAAGTATAGGTTCAATTTGCTGTTAACTTTGCAGTTTTCTCCCCCTTTATGCGTGCTGAATAATTCATACTGTTTGCATTTAACCCTGTTTGTTTTAACTTCTAATGCTTATTATTAGCGTAACTGTTTATTTCTTATACACACAGCATGGGCTTATGATATCAGCATGATCAAACTGTGAATAAATCAACAACAGCAAATACGTTTAATTACCATACTCTTGTAATACAATAGAAAGAATACAATACCTATTTTATATATAAAGCTACTTGCATGCTCTTTTTATTACTATGAATATTAGACCTCTAATTAAAATGGTGTATTTATTTCAAGTTGTTTAACTCCTATGGTAGCTTGGTTGTTAGGGTGACAGACTGGGAATAAAAGTGTCATGTGTACCATCTTTGATTGCAAACTCCCCGCAGTGATTACTTCCCTTGACAGTACATTATATCACTGCCACCAGCAAGGTTTTTCGCCCAAATACAGGCGGATAGTTTTTTTATTATTTTTATTTTTTCTGAACTTATCTCCTCAAAATATAGTATCTTTTCTTTGAAAAATATTAAATAATCACAATTAGAAAAATTAATTTATCATATTACAAAAAAAGTAACTTAAAATATGAAATTATGAAAGTAAAATGTCACCGTACTGTACAGAATACAACGTACTATACATACAGAAACCTAAACACATCATGTGATACTCTATCGTCACGTGATCCTTGCTGGAGGCAGAGATTAAAGTAGCAACGCGTGACGTAATCGCTGTGAGGAGATTGCTTTGATTGGAACTGCTCAGTTTTGTGTTCAGTTGTCCCTCACCATTGTTGACCCGTGTAAGAAAGCAGTCATTCCACTGCAGAATAAAGATGATAGTCCTTGACTACATGTACTGGTGAACGTTTAAAATGGTGCAATATTTTGCATTTGTGTGTCCATTTGAATGTTATATTTCTACTTCTTCTCTGAATGTTATGGGTCCTGATTTTCTTAAGAATGTAACCCAAGGGAAATAACTCATGTTATTGTCCTTTGATGGGTTATATTTTATATTTGATTTACCTCCCTTCTCTTATGATCATATAACATTATGTTGGGATATGTTTTCTATTCTCTCAAATAGTGAGATTAAACAATAAGTTTAATATTCGACAACGCCTGTGGTGGGAACTTTCTTGTGTCAAAGAGTGTACCGAATATGGAAACAACTGAGTTCGAAGTGTGGAACACAATGTGTCACGTTTTAATAACCACATCCTTCGTCTCACAGAGCACCTGCCACAGCATTCGAAACACAACTGAACAAAGCGACCTTGTAACATGTCATTTGTGTAATTTTATGACAATAAAATGAACAAGGTTTCATATATAAGGTTTTATATAATTGTTGCGCGCCATGACAAAACCTGCATTAATGGCATTCAGTAATATTGAAGCAATTAACTTTTATTTCTATGCAAAATTGACTGATTTTGATATGTTTTCATATCAATTAATGTTTGGCTAACATACTGCTCAATGTATAAGGATTAAGAAATTCATGGTTGTTTGCTTCTCCACATTCTATTGTTGCTATGGTAATCATTCGTGAACAATCAGGTGTTATTTTGAAAATGGCCTGGTTGCTGCCTTGAAAGGGCTATTTAATGTTCTTAACAATAACAAATTGGTTTAATTTTTTGATATTCTTACACAGGATGTGTTAAAAGAAATAATTAGAGTGTTTAAAATTTACTATTTAGCTTTTATATTTTCAGAACGTCATTTAAACTTGAAAACGTTGTTTTTTTTTACGTCATTTCCTTTCCGTGGTGTGTTGACATCACGTTCAAATTTCACAATAGTGTTCGTATTCAAATGCGCATATCTTAAAAACTATACGACTGCGTGAAGTTTTCAGCATTTGTTCAGCACAGTTTGAGATACAGGATGTATGTAAAGACAGAAAATCACATTTTATGGCATTTATGCAGGTTTTCTCATGACTCGGCACATATATATTCCAAATATGTTGCTATAACTACTGACTACATATTATTATTTAGTCTAGATTAATTTTTTTATATTTGCTTGCAAAGTAAGGTATCCCAGCTTGTTTTAATCATTGTGGTCTTCTAATTTCTGAGATGAAGTTTTCTCATATTTTGAAGGATGTTTGTGAGGCCTGTTGTTGTATGGACTGATGTATGTTGCCATTTTAGTGAGGGAACATTTGTGCGTAAAGGCACGTTCCGTGTGAGGAAGACTCGTGGCGGCCAGGGTGAAGACAAGGAAAACACAGTGCCTGTTATCACGGTGGATGGACAAGGTGGGTGTCATTTCACCATTCCTGTAAACTATAATTATGCCCCCGCCATTCGAAGAATGGTGGAGGGGCATTAAGTGTTACCCCTGTCTGTGCGTGCGTCCGTGCATCCGTCCGTTATCAAAATTTGATGTCCGCTCAATAACTTTTGTAAGACTGCATAGATTCAATTCAAATTTGGCGTGTTGATATATAATATCAAAACACAGGTCAAGTTCGATTTGGGTTACACTCCACTAATTTTTGACAGAGTTATGGGCCTTTTATAAAAACATAGTACAAAAATTGGTGTCTGCTCAATAACTTTTGAAAGACTGCATAAATTCCATTCATATTTAACATGTTGATTTATAATATAAAAACACAGGTTGAGTTCGATTTGGGTTACAATCCACTAGTTTTTGACTGAGTTATGGGCCTTTTATAAAAACATAGCACATTTAGCGGGGGCATCCAAAGCCATCCATGTCCTATGGACACATTTCTAGTTATTTTTATGAGAAATGGATATACTGATAACCACAAATAGGCAATACTCTGTCTTGATGCATTCTTTACGGAAGTTTGGAAAAATATGATTTATTCCTGTACAACAGTGTCAGAGGAGTGGCATAAATAAGTATTTAGATAACACGAAGACAAAGTTAACATATCTCTTTAAATAAAACTAGGCTGTTAACCCATCATCAGGAGGCAGTTAGACTGTTGTAGCTGAAACAGAGTTACATGATGTCAATTGCCTTAGCCAGATGCCAGCGCCCATATTCATAAAGCGCCTAAGGTGTAAAACTAATAAAAGTGAAATTTTCTTAAGTTCCCACAGTTGTTTTTTCTTCCGATTACTTGAAAACAATTGATAGAGACCTATACAGAATAATTAAAATTTGTAATGTTCTCTCCTTTTGTTGTCAATCTGTGCCAAAGTTTTCCCTTACCTTCAGTATTTCCCTGAGGTGCTTTATGAATACAGCCCCTGGCAAGATGGCAGATGAAAAGGGGTGTGGTATGTTACCAGTTGTGGTACGTTACCTGGTGGGCTATGTTACCTGGTGGGGTACGTTACCTGGTAGGGTACATTACCAGGTGTGGTACGTTACCAGGTGTGGTGCATTACCAGGTGTGGTACGTTACCAGGTGTGGTACGTTACCAGGTGTGGTACGTTACCAGTTGTGGTACGTTACCAGGTGTGGTGCGTTACCAGGTGTGGTACGTTACCAGGTGTGGTACGTTACCAGGTGTGGTGCGTTACCAGGTGTAGTACGTTACCTGGTGTGGTACGTTACCAGTTGTGGTACGTTACCAGGTGTGGTACGTTACCTGGTAGGGTACGTTACCAGGTGTGGTACGTTACCAGGTGTGGTGCATTACCAGGTGTGGTACGTTACCAGGTGTGGTATGTTACCAGGTGTGGTACGTTACCAGGTGTGGTACGTTACCAGTTGTGGTACGTTACCAGGTGTGGTACGTTACCAGTTGTGGTATGTTACCAGGTGTGGTGTGTTACCAGGTGTGGTACGTTACCAGGTGTGGTGCGTTACCTTATAGGGTACATTACCAGGTGTGGTACGTTACCAGGTGTGGTACGTTACCAGGTGTGGTGCATTACCAGGTGTGGTACGTTACCCTGAGGGGTACGTTACCAGTTGTAGTACGTTACCAGTTGTAGTACGTTACCAGTTG
>Ga0224511_10003096_pt1 | contig 11735 bp, 9 predicted proteins | sample SF_May12_sed_USG_2_FD_169988 | JGI IMG/M metagenome (GOLD analysis project Ga0224511, IMG submission 169988) | Sediment microbial communities from San Francisco Bay, California, United States - SF_May12_sed_USGS_8_1 | ecosystem: Environmental > Aquatic > Marine > Sediment | place: USA... | reverse complement strand
TGCATGTAAAAATATTACAGAAAAAAATGAATTTGTTGAAAATGTTTGGCCCTCAAATTCGGCTTTGTTTATTTACGTTTCGACCAATTGCGTCGAAACAGTTTAATAGCTCGACTACATCGATACTCTCAGTTGACTCGGTTGTGAAGTGGTTACGCATCCGCTTTGGGTGCAAGAGTTCCATGGTTCAATTCCCGGCTCCGACAAGGGTTTCTTGTTTGATTTTTTGTTATGTTGTTGTTTTTATTTTTTGTCCGAAAACATAATTTTTGTCACACAATTTTGCAAATCCTTTTTCAATGTTAATTTATTTAGAATACTTAACATTTTGCAAGATTTGTGACCGATTATAAGGGTATAAAGATACAGACCTAGCATCTTTAATGGCATTATTACTCTTTAACCAAGTACGAGTTTTGAGACTAGTCAGCCTCGATTAATTCCGTTATCATTTATACAGTGTTTTAAATATTTCTTTGAATGTGCTGAATCACACTGGTCAATAAGTTCATACATGTGATAAAATATTGCCACTTTCCTGTACATTAAATGAAAAAAAAAACGTATTAACTATATGGGCATGCTCAGTCTCAACACTTTATCTGTGTGTATATGCTGACCTTTCCTTATCAGTTATTTTAGAAACGGAGATAATTATTTACTTCACCTATAACGTAAATATTGAACTTTGATGAGGCGTCAAAACAACATGGACAATACATGTAAGTCCATTAATTTCAAAATAGAAATTGTTGATACATTTTAACAGTTTTATTTATGTAATACATTTTTGAACGTCTGTATCTGAAAAGTACTTTTATGAAGGGTCCGTGTTCGGGAACTTTTAGACATAATAAATTTATTTCTATCTGTTTCCTACTTATTTAAAACATGTATTTTATTATGTTTAAAGCACTCATTTTTTACAAACATGTCTAACTGTCAAGTAACTTATGTTTCTATGTGATCTCTATATAAGATATATGAAATTTGTTTTGTGGATAGCCGGGGAGCCGTTTAATTTGGTAAACTGTTACGTTATATGTATCTAAAATACATAGATCTTATGAAACTATCAAATAATCATCATGTTACTTGTGTTTTCTATTTTTAGATATATGTGTCTATCTGCTGCTGATGCTGCCGACGTTTTCGGGTATAACCTTTAAGAGCATTTGCAATGTTTTACTGCAGCAAGCGGCTGTTTTAGTGTACCGTTTTAATTTTACATAATCTGGACACAAATAAAATTTGGTTGCTGTGTTTCCACCTTAAAGAAGTAGTTTAAAGTATCATATTTTAAACTGTAAATCTAGCACTATTTACACATTATCTAATACAGTAAGTACTGTGTAATGTTCTGTTACTGTGCCGTAAAATCAGAACTATTTGCGCGGTTCAATTTTGCACACGTGCAATTTCTGGAGATTCGTGCGGTTTTATATGCACGCATTAATCATTTTTGGTGCATCAGACTGTTTAAACATTAGTATTATAGGTTGATGAATCTGAGAAGAAGGGAAACTCCTAAGGAAGTATTGTCTGCATGGGGAAAATAGCAGATTCGGTTTTATTGGACCTGTTCACCAAAGGTTATGAAAAACATGTCACACCACTGACGCCCCCTAGCGCGGTGAGATTTTAATTCGCGCTACACCCGTTGCTCGAATATCGCGAAATTTAAACCTCCGTGAATGTGTCTGTCTTCACAATAATACTTATATTTATTACTGTGTCTTCAATGATACTTGCTTACTGTGTCGTTTTTTCTAGCGGGAAATTATGTGTGCCTATCATGCCGGGGCGCCATCTCTGCAGCAACGTGCTCGTCTGTGCAGACGTGTGGTCCACACGAGGTTAGAGTCGTTCTTTGACCTCACCCCTCCACACGATGAGTAGGCTCCAGAGTGGAGAATTAACCTATTGCAATTCTAAATGGATCTACATGTAAAGAATTTATGCATCTTCCAAAGCGCAATAATGGTAGTTTTTAAGGGTTAAATAGTTGTTCGCATTTATTTCAATGACAAACGCGATAACAACTTCGCTCATTTCCAATATTGAGGCTCTTTGTTAACGTTTTGGGTGATAGAACAAGGTTTTGATTCTTCATCCTTCAGGTGAGATTGTGTCAGTATAAGCTAAAACTGCCAAATGTGATTAAACATAACTGTAGAAATATTAGGAAAAACAAAGTAAGTTCAAAAAGAGTTGGAAAGATAGCAAAGATTTTTATGATGTTCTATTTATTAAAACACATTTACTTGCTACTAAATATTGTCCCTTTGATTGTAATGTTTACCTGTTTAGTTTTTTCAACAACATTTTAAACGTCACTGACCAATAAAAAGGGTTATGGTATCTTTAATATTTCAGTCGTGTTACGCTGAATCGTTTCTAACATCCAATGGGTTAATCAACTACAATTTCGGATGTCGAGACAGTCAGGTATGGTATAATGGGTTTATCTACTACGATTTCGGATGGCGTGCCAGCCAGATATAGTAGTATTGGTTATCAACTACAATTTCGGATGTCGAGACAGTCAGGTATGGTATAATGGGTTTATCTTCTACGATTTCGGATGTCGTGCCAGCCAGATATAGTAGTATAAGATATCAACTACAATTTCGGATGTCGAGACAGACAGATAAAGTATGTTCAAAGTGCCCCTTTATTCTTCATATATGGCGTATAAATCCAAATAAAGTATAATACCAATATCACCATTTGCGTACGTACATGTATTACCTATAATGTATATTGTCACAGTTCAAGTGATATGTGCAAAAAAACTAGACAGTTGTCCGTTCCAATTAATTGCTTATATTTGCAATATTTATGTATACACGTATTACCGGTAGTTAAGGTAAGTTAGTAGTTAGGTTCAATCCTTATACTTGGTACATTGGCACTATATTTTATAAAAGAATTAATTGCTGAGAAGACCGAAATTAAAAGCAAAATTCTTTTCAACCATGAATAAAAATTTTTTGTAAAACTGTGTTGCGTTGTCCAGGTTTGCAAAGGTAGCCCGATAATTGGACGAGATGTCTCGGACAACGTAGTGCAAACAAGTTCCGACCACGTGATGACGTCACGTGATGACCACGTGATTGAGACACGTGCTGATACCACGTTGTTGTGCTCCCAGTGCTGCACGGGAGATTTGTGCAATGCGGCGTCGTGTGGTCAGCCAGGTACGTGCACACTGAGATGGTCCAATGATATGGAAGAGCGCAAAACCGCAAGGTTAAATCTATTGACTTACCAAATGCGTTACAAAAAATGATGTATGCAATTTTATAAGCCATAAATAAATTGATTCTTGTAATATCATACAAATGTATCATTTCCTTATTTTCGTAATAACAAAATTGCTGTTTGTCTGTTTTCCATCCACACAACAAAATCTACTATACATGTACATTGTAAATGTGTTAAATACCTTACACATACGTTTTTCTTATAACAAACCAATATTATATGGCCTTATGGGTGAATACGTGTACCGTTATAATAAAGATATGTTGTTTTGTGTGTGCCATTCAGGTTTCTTCAACAAGGTTTGCTACGATTGTAACAACCAGCCGTTTCCTGACTCCTGTGACATCATCAAACAGTGCGGATATGACGAGGTAGGAACACGGACAAAATGCCTGCTGCTCATTGTAGCAGAAGTAATCAAAATGCTTTCCATAAATGTCCAATGTCGGACAAAATTCTTACCATACTTTTTCATAGCCGGACAACATACCCCCACAAAATTCCATAGCAAGAAAGAATACTTCCCAGAAATGTCCATTGCCGGACAAATTGCCTCCCACTCTATGTAGCAAAAGTGGACAAAATGCTTTCTCCAATAAATGTCTTTAGTCTAAAAAATACCTCCTATAAAACATTGCCGGACAAAACTGCTTCCCGTAGATTTCCAAAGCCGAAAAATATGCCTAAATGGATAGCCGGACAAAATGACTCAAAACAATTCCACAGCCGGACAAAACGCCCCACAAAAAAGTCCATAGCCGGACAAAATGCCACAAATATACAATGAGATTTTTGTAGCTGGACAAAATGACCATTGCTCACATGTAGTCTTTTAACATTTCATTTAGTAATTTGTTTATCTTCTTAATAGTGCATCATATAAAATAAGAACAGTCCTGTTTAAAAAGGATTACTGCTATTTAATAATTTTTAATTAAGGATTTGCAATTGACATAGTCAATCAGTCTAGAAATTGACCTAAATTGGACTAAATTGACCAGAAATTGTCCTAAAGGAATTACATTAGGTCAGTACAGGTTGAACATTGGAACATGTTTGCTCATTTCACGCATGTCTGACGTTTTCAGATGTGCCTACTGCAACTGGACGCTGACAACATACCGACTGTATATAGAACAGGATGTGCCAGCAACTCGGTAAATCATGTTGCCTTGTATTAGTTTTATCGTTTCTTTGATTGTTTGTTGTTCTTCTTGTTTGTCCTTCTGCATGCTTTTCCGTTTGTTTGTCCGTTCGTTTGTTTAGCCATCCGCATGTCCGTTTGTTGTTTTATTAATTAATTCTTTGGTTGCTTGCTTGGTTGTTTCTTTGTTTGTTTGTTAGTGGTCCACATAGCTGTAAGTTCGTCCGTCCGTTGGTTTGTTCGTACATTCGTTTGTTTTCAGTGTCTGTACCAGTACACATGACCAGTGTTGTGTCGTTGTGTCACTGTTGTGATGGTTGTGATGTTCAAGTATTTTTGTCAAGGTATACTTTGTTTGTTATGAAATTGTCAGTGGATCATATTTTATACTATATTTTAATTTATTATATTACAGTACAAGAGCAGTTGCACTTTTAGACCCAAAAGCACACAACGAAAGATTCTAGGTCTTATGGGTTTCAATCGGACACTAAACGTTTTATTTCAGACATGCGAGGTGGTCAGACAAAAGCTTATCAAATACGCATCAATAGGAGGGACCCAAGTGACAGGTAAACAAATATATTCTTCATAATCAAGGTTTTGACATTTTGAACTTCGGAAGTTTACGTTGTAATCCCGGGTGTAACTTCTAAAAATTATGTTAATTTTATTTACACTATATTGCGTTCATGAAACGTAAGTTTATATAGAATATGTCATCACAGTACATTATTGTTGCATTATTTGATGATAACCGTTCTTTGTATAATGTACCATATACGTTAGTATGTACTTAACTATACCGATATTAATCTGCCTACATAATAAGTCATATCTATTGTATCTGTATATGTATGTATACGTGTATCAAACCAGATGGATGATATAAAAATGGCTGAAATTGTACCCATGCATAATCTTGCAGATCTTGGCTGCAACTTCGCGTGTTGTGATTCCAATATCTGCAACACCGCCACATGTTCCCCTACCTCAACAGCAAAGTCTTTGACGTCGGCGTCACCATCTTCACACTCTACTGCACTGCCGACGACGCCGTCGACGACGCCGTCAATGACGTCTCCAACGACGTCAAGGACGACGTCAACGTCTTCTACAACGACAACGTCAACGTCTTCTACAACGACGACATTTACAACCGTGAAAACAACAACCGCACCTCAAAGTAATTCCAAAATAAAGTCTACAATACAATGTGAAAGTGTTAAATACCTTACACATACGTTTTTAATAATAAAATAGCATACGGGTAAATCCGTGAACCATTATAGTTAAGATAATTATGTTTTTTGTGTGCGATGTCCAGGTTTCTCGACAGCAAAGCCTTCGACGTCGGCGTCACTATCTTCACATTCTACTGCAGTGCCTTCAATTACTTCACCATCGACGTCGACGTCTTCTACAATGACTACATCTACAACGATAAAAACAACAACTGCACCTCAAAGTAAATACAGAAATCCGATTTATTGAAAGTTACTATTATACAAATTAATAGACAGTTTTCCTAATGTTATGATTAAAAGTCGTCTTGATTATCAAATGTTTTTTAAACTACGTGTCTGATTAAATTTCAAGAGTCGCTGTCGTGTACCATTTTAGTGCTCAATGAAAAATTGTTCAATTTTCACACACTAAATAATCAACTCAAAATCAATTTACAGTAGGCTATCTTTCCTGCTTAGTGTACATTTACATGTACATTTAAAATCAGTGTGGTCACAAACACATGACCGAAACGTTTGTTTTGACTTTAAAAATCATCACAAATATGATACGCGTACAATGTGTTAACTATTAACTGTTTACGAATATAGACGGGATGGCAGAGGGAAAATGATGGGAGGGGAACTGTCCTGATAGAGGAATTGTCGGGGATTCGTTTTTTTTTTCATTAAATAGGAACATGAGCGTCGACCTTTCACATGACCAATACCAAATCAACTTATTCAGACCTGTCACCGGACTGCAAAGCTATTCTGCACAACAAGGTAACATACGGGTACCATGGGACCGGAGTTTACACAATTCATCCCGCGGATTTGACCTTCAGTGTCAATGTCGTTTGTGATATGGACACTCAGGGTGGCGGGTGGACGGTAAGAAATTGTTTCTCTAAAACGCTTTTTAAAAGCCTCCAACACACACTCTGAACATAGAAAATGGAAAAAGGTTTCCTCAAATAAGCATTATAACCACTTTGATAATATAAATTGAAGAGATGTTCAAACAAAGAATGTTGTAAACAATGTAGATATGGCATGTTTAAGGGCACCATGACAAAATGGCCCGTACAAAAACTAACACAAGGAACGACACAAAAACTCTTACAACATCATGACGCAACAGACATTTAGACAAACTATATTTTTGTTTTTCGGGTTTTTCTTTTTTTATTTTCTTTTTATTGATATTTTTTAATAAACAATGAGACATTGGTCAGAATTGTTTTTATTGAATTGGCTTTGTATAAAACAAAATTATCGCATGTACGGAATTCTTACAAGAGTGTTTCAGCTTAATATAGCAATACTTTTGACATGTTGATGCAATAGTTATAAGGCTGATGTACATTTTGGATTTTGAGATATTTTAGTTGAAATGATATTAGCACAGTCACATTATATATTCAACCACCCTCGTTTTTGAGATTATAATACATATAACACAGCATCCATGTTTCAGATTTTCCAAAGCCGTCACAAAGGTCACGTGTCTTTCAACCGGTCCATGGCGGAATATGAGAACGGCTTTGGGAGTGTCTATACGGAGTACTGGCTGGGTATGTTTGTCACCATTTATTGGTTGGTTGGTTGGTCGGTCGGTCGGTCGGTTGGTTGGTCGGTCGGTCGGTCGGTCGATTCTTTTACACCAATACCAACGCTGATTATGTCATATTACGGTGGTCAGTTTACCAACTCCCACTTTCCCGTGTGTTGTGAAATCAATTACTACACGTTGCCATTTGACCTAGCGACAGCTCTCCCTCCCTGGCGTTCGAATGTTACTTATCGCTTGACTGAACTCTTATTATAATTTAAAAGACATACTGCTCATATAAGTGAGGGGGCTTAGTGATCAACACTTGGCTGCCCACTCAGGGATTGCGAGTTCGACTCCCACCCCCTCACCAAATTGAAATTAACAAAAGCAGATATGTACAGGAAACAACGCCGCGATGTTATCGAATCTCTGTTGAGAAAGCGAGTCATGTCATGACAAAAATGCAGTCATCAGCTTCTGTGACAGTACAAATACGAGCACAGAATGTAACTATACCAAGTATGCACTTAGTCTAACACATCCCTTAACTGGTTCTCTACATACAATGTATAACTTTTCCACACAGGTCTGAAAGTACTCCACGCCATGACAAAACAAGGCGGGCATCAGCTGCTGTGGCAGTACAAGTACTCGGACGGGGATGTGTTTGACACCTCTATGCGCTTCAACTCCTTCTCTGTGGGTCCTGGCCCCGACTACAGACTGTTTGTGCAGACGGACAATGTCCACTTTACAGAGCATGGTGGGTATACGTTTGAGAATTTATTTATATTAACGGGGTTGTAGGGTCAATGGGGTACTGCAATAAACATGTTAGATCTAAGTTTGGTAAACTATAGCCATTTTAAAAGAAATTCAAAAATCGCTCCATTAAAACAGAAACTATGATAGTATGAAGTTGGGGAAAAATGGCGGCCATGATGGATCAATGACGTCATTAGCCTCGCTTTCCATAAAATGGTAATAGACTAACTTATGTTTTTGTAGTAATGGGAGGAAAATTGTGTGTTTGCCATGTGTTAACATATACTTACCTCATTAGTTAATGATTATTGCAAGAAAATCAAGTTAAGAATTAAATTTAGCAAACTAAATCAGCATTTTTCACCATTTCTATATATGGCAAACGAGCTCACTGACGTCATCAATCCATCATGTCCGCCAATTTGTCACATCTTAAAACCATCATAACTTCTGTCTTCATGGGCCGATTTTCTTTTTTTCAACCTTGGCAACAGTTTACCAAATCTAACATCTTTCTGTTGTACCTCGTTGACACCTCTATGCGCTTTAATTCCTTTTCTGTGGGTCCTGGACCCGACTACAGACTGTTTGTGCAGACGGACAATGTCCACTTTACAGAGCATGGTGGGTATACGTTTGAGAATTTATATTAATTTTGTTTGTGTTTGTGGATTTAAATGAAGGTGTTTATAAGATAACTGTTTTGATCGTTTTCAATACAAAATTTACAATATTTAAATACATAAATTGTAACATAAATCGTGTTGAAAAAGAACTATATTTTTCGTTTTAAAATTGACTTTCCGGAGTGAGATATACATATACAACGCCGGCGCAATTACGTGTTACTTTCATGCTTCTAAACTATAAAAGGGATATCGTTGATTTATTAATTGATTATTAAATTAAGAACAATATTCTGGTGAAATCATGATAAATAAAATACAATCCGGCAAACACATTAAGACAAACGAATTTCAAATTGATTGCATTCTAAATCACGTTCCAGACGACACCACCAATGACCCAACCCAAGTGTTCCAAGCTAGCGTCTATCCTGATATCAAAAACGGAAGTTCGTTCTCCACGTACGATATGGACGATTTCCAGAAATGTGCTGCCGCTTCAGGTTGCGGATACTGGTTCCCCGGATGTTTCTTTAAAAGCAACACGGACTTCGTGAATATATTCGACCAAGATTTAAACGGTCAAACGTCATGTACTAAACAGGACCATGATCTATTCCGTTTTATACCGTACTGTACTTATCTGAATCTGAACGCCAAGGTCGCTCACGGTGTAGGGTACTTGGACGTAGGTACACTTGGGGGGCATGAGCTAAATTTACCATTAATGTATACTAAGATGATGTTTAGATAATCTGTTTGATTTTATTTACTTCTGAACATGCATTTTTATGTTATCAGAATTATGTTTCTAAAATACTTTGAACTTTCTATAACTGTGTCATTTGAGTATACATTGTAATTAATTCTCAATGAATATCTATTCACTTAAAGCACCGACTTATATTTTATAATTTTTAAGATGGGTGTTTCTGTTTTGTTTAAAGTAAATGTCATGGTAAATAAACACATCTAAATCCAATGAACATCTTGATCTACCTGAAACCATACCGAGGGCTTGGTGCGAAACTAGTGTAAATTGTTATACAACAAGGTAATTACAATAGTTTTGCATCAATCCCTTGATACACAGTTCACGACGTTCGCTCCGAACCTATTCACGAGTTTTCTAAACGTTGGCTTCCTATTTTAGGAATATATTAAGTGAATTTCAGACAACTGTCAACGTAATTATATATGTGTGATAGTACTGAAAATGTGTGTTGGTTTCATACAAGAGCAATAAATTTAAAAAAAGGCTTCTTTTATGCTCTTTTGCGTATGGTGCTGTTATTTTCCTGAAAAGCGTTATTTTATAACTCAAAGAAACCAAGCCATTTAATTTTAGTGGAAAATGAAAAAAAAACAATACATTAAACTGATGAAATGAAAACCCCTCAGCAAGCAAAGTCTGCATGGGAAAACAGCAGCCTCGGTTTTATTAAAGCTGTTTATACATGCCCGTTATCGAAAAACGTAAAACATAAGCTTAAAGTTTGCAATGTATATGCATGAGTGTAAATCAGAATTTTACGCTGTAGAAATAAGTTGCGACATTGCCGTAGATTTTAAATACCGAACTCATTTAAATGTTACATCGTTCTTTAAAGCCAGGTTGTCGTTGTTTAAAGAATAAAGCATTTTTGTCATTATTTCGTTTCTCATTTTATGCCAAACTGACGTATTGTCATTGTAAAATTAGTAAATCTAACCATAAAGATCGACCCTGGGTCTAGCCACATATTTTATTATTATTATTAGTATTATTATTATGATGTATGCTGAACAATAATACTATTAACAGTGCATTAGAACCTTAAAACTACTCATATCAATTTAGACGCACTCGTCAATGTACATACATGTAGGTGGACGCTTGATTTATGTGGCCGCGGTTTTGGTTAAGGGGTATATCAACAGATTTAGGCTGATAAGCTTGCTTTGGTCTTATTTATTTTAAAAAATGTTGTTGTTGTTGTTGTTGTTGTTGTTGTTGTTGTTGTTGTTGTTGTTGTCTGTCCTCTGACAGACTTACACTCTCTTTATCGGTGACAAGCAAACAATTGTAGATCCTAGCTTCTATAAAGTGCAATAATACTGATATAACCATGTTACCAGTTCATGTACTAGTGAAAATATTCACTAAAAGTCACTTTGAATACTTGGTGAACCCGTTTTAACCTGTGTCAATACTAAATATATATGCCGACCTTTTCTTATCAGTTATTAGGAAACGGAGATAATTATTTACTGCACTTATATCGTAAATATTGAAGTTTAAGCAGGCATCAAAACAACATGGATAAAACATGTACGTACAGTGTTAAACATATTTATTTCTTATTTATTTTTTATTATGCTTTTTTATGTTCAAGGGACTCAACTGAAAATACTGGTGTAACAAAAATAAAATTTAACAAACAGGTTTTCCTTTCAAGTAACTTATTTTTCGCTGTATGTGTATATACGATATAAGAAAGGTTTTAACGGGGAAGCCAATTAAATTGGTATGCATTTACTTTATATGTACATGTATCTAAAATATATATATAGCTGTCTTGAAATTGATCAAATTATCAACATACAACATTTGTTTCCTATTTTCAGATATATGTGTCTATCTGTTCCTGATGCTTCCGACGTTTTCGGGTATAACCTTTAGGAGCATTTGCAATGCTTAACTGCAGCAAGTGGTTGTTTTAATGTTCATATTAATTTTGCATAATTCGGAAACAAATAAAGTGTAGTTGTCGTGATCCCACACAGACAGCTAGTTAGTAATGTCCCTTGAAAAAGTACGTTAAAACTTTTTAGTATTATAGGTAACTGAATCTTAGAAAACGGGAAAGTCCTAAGAAACATAGGCTGCATGGGGAAAAGAGCAGCCTCGGTTTTATTGAACCTGGTCATCACTAGCGCGGTGAGATTTTAATTCGAGCAACCCTCTGTAAGCGGAAGTCACGAAAATTAGACCACCGCAATAATTCAATAATACTTATATTCATTACTGTGCCGTTTTTCTAGCGGGAAATTATGTGTGCCTATCATGCCGGGGCGCCATCTCTGCAGCAACGTGCTCGTCTGTGCAGACGTGTGGTCCACACGAGGTTAGAGTCGTTCTTTGACCTCACTTCTCCACACGATATGTA
>Ga0224511_10003095_pt1 | contig 11736 bp, 3 predicted proteins | sample SF_May12_sed_USG_2_FD_169988 | JGI IMG/M metagenome (GOLD analysis project Ga0224511, IMG submission 169988) | Sediment microbial communities from San Francisco Bay, California, United States - SF_May12_sed_USGS_8_1 | ecosystem: Environmental > Aquatic > Marine > Sediment | place: USA... | reverse complement strand
TCTTTTAACGCTAAAACAGTTAATTAGGGCATCTTTAAATGACTATAAATTCTTAAAAATGAAAGGTATCTTTATGAAATCAGTTTGTTTTATTTCATTGAAATGTCATTGATTGATATACAAAAAGTAAAATGGGTTTCAATTAAGCGTTCTATGAAAATAGAAGTGAGGTTGATTTTTTCACATTTTTGAAACAGTCCATTTTCGGTGTGGTTAAGGGTATGCTTGTTTAGAAGGCTATAACTTTGTCAAAAATGAACATTTCTTAATGAAGTAAAGTTTTTTATTTAGTTTATGGATTATATATTGTAAATATAATTTTAATTAAAGAAGAAATAATAAATAAAAAATGGCCTGGCATTGCTATCTTTTGTACTTTTAGAACGACATATATAGAATTATAATCATTATAGTCCCATTTTCCCCGACCAGACAAACACCATATAAATACATTTTATTAAGACAAAATAAGCCGTATTTAATGGCGTGCGTGATTCCATTAGGAAATGGGTTGGTTTCCGGATTATATGTATGTATTCACTAAATGCGGTAATATGAGGTCTTGGTAGAATGTCTAAGCAGTGCACTGAAGATGGTGCATTAGGGTTTACTTATATACAGTTAATTATAGTTAACAAACGAAATGTAAATTCAGTATATGTCAAGTGCACGAAATGTTGTGGTTTAAAGCATATGGGCATGTTTTGGAATTGAATTGAATCCGCCGACCATTAAATTATATCAAATATTTCTGAAGTGATATGAGTGTCCGTTGGCATCTAAAATTCCGGTATTGCCATACCCACGAAAAGCACGAAATTTAATTTTCAAGGAACTTAACAGTAGTTCGTACATTTATTTATTGCCCTTCATCGGTGTGCGCACAACGAAATTACTCTAAATAAACAAAGGCTTAAACGTAATTCCGGTCGAGTTAAATAAAATACAAAGGGCGTAAAATGAATTGATCCATCGATAGCCCGCCCTTCTCGGGTATAACTACCCGTAAAACTGACCAAAAATCAGACTAGGAATGTTGGTACTTATATAGTCTGGATTGACAAGTCAATAAAAAAAAATAATGGGAGATCAAAAATGTCCACCGTGAAACCGTACGGGGCGGGCTTTCGATAGGTCAATGTCTGGACTCATGGGAAAATAGCAAATTCGTTCTTATCGGAACATAATCAGACAGGCGTGATCATCTCCGAATGTTTTTGTCCTGAATTCTTTGTAATATGACAGTTCAACTCACTGCTGATGTGATGACAAGAATTGTTCTATATATAGACACACGAGGTGTGTTGTGTTTTCTAGGGCAGAATATTCATAAATATGGTGTTGTAAAATGATTGCATTTAGTATTATGAACAAAATTTGCAAGATGCCTTATCTTTAGGTAACACAGAACCGTCAATATTAAAAGGCAACGACGTTGAAATCTAATCTTAAAACTGTCATTCAAGTCATGTAAAAACTATTAAACTACAGTTTCGCAGGAAATTCCAGTCTCAATTTGCTTTATTCAGCGTTTTATTACAATGTTTCTCGATCTTGTTTTAGAGGTTGCAATGTATGAGTGTTATTTGTTGGGACGTGTGGGCCAAAACGTTCTAATGAAATCATGGGTTAAATGAATGAAATAGAAGTTTCGGTTATATATATATGCAGGCATTTACTTAATGGAAATGTTAATTTCTAGACAATCGAGAGTCCCAAAACTATATGATTATCCCAGAAAACTTACAACATTTTTTCTACATTGTAAAAATGTTACGTAAAGACAACGACAAAATTACAACACTTAATTTGTGTACCATTGCAACATACCGGTTTCGTCATAGTCTAAGATATACACTCGATAATTCAAGTCACAACACTGTCATTAATTATAAATGATATATTATAATGGTGTTTAACACTTACCTATTGACCAGAATCAGCACATGAAATAGACAAAAAATAAAACACATTAGCTTTTGATAACGAATAATACAAACATAAATGTAGTCAGTGAGTTATACATAAATGCATCAGTTAAACGATTTATAGCTCAACAACAATACAAGTGAATGGCCATTTATGAGAAAACAATGGGCGTACATGTACATCTAAGGGTTTTATCGTATACGTGTTTTATTATTTATTCGATTGGCGCCCCTACAAGAACAACAAGCTCTAACTATCGGACAAGAACATCAACATATTTAATTGTAACAATAAGTACTTCTATCTCAAAATATCAACCATGATTATAAATTTAATTCCTAGCTTCCATGTACTTGTAATAAACGAATCGACAAAACGCTTGTCACGACGTCCGATACCCTAACAAATGCGGGAAAGCACGTTTCATCTAACATTGCATATGCGAGTAACCAGTAAAATACAAACGAGTATTCTTCTAATTTTCCCAAATGACGTCGTGTGTTATGAAGTTAGTATTTACCCGCCATTTGGTGGACAAAACGTCATTCAAGATGGTCCGACTAACTGGTTGTCTTTACGTCATTAACAGTTAATATACAGTCAAGTCGGTGTGTCAGAGACATCAATTGCATTTCACCAATACGAGTTCGAGATACATATTGAATAGCTGTTTGCCATGCAAGGCGTCTATACCATTATACACCGGGTCGGTATTTTATCTAAATATTGCTATCCATTACAGGAGCAATTGGTCCCAGCCTATCCGATATTCCATTAAATAGACCATCTCGTCACTAGGCATGGCTGTCAAACACTTGTTTTGTAAGATTGTTTCTTCAGAACACGCTCCGTCACTATTGCCGGACTAGTGACACCCTATCTCGTTATGTTTTGCGTTGTTTAAGATATAGAGGCTATTTGTTGCATTTCGCATTTTATTTTATGGAGGGATCGTGGAAACTAATATTTTCACGAGTGACGTTTCTTTCATGCTTTTTCGGCGGTTAAGTTTTAGAATACAGGATTCGTCTCCCATGAAATGGAGTTCCAATTTAAGCTGCCGTAAAACTATAATTGTTTAAATGTCACTGCTTCATGTAGTTATATTTCTACTGTAAATACTTATATTTATTAATTAAGCATGAACTAATACCATATAAAAAGCAAATCATTCATAGTGTTTGTTTTTTATTGCTAAAAACTATCAATCTTATATTGTATTAAAACGAAATACATGTGCTTAAACGTCTACAGATAATGGTTTCGAGTTTTGCAGGGCAATTCAATAAGGTTAAATTTAATGCACTTCTTGTTAAGTGTGCAGTCTCTATTGACAAGCTATAATTTAAGATCCCAACATATTACAGTTGAATACGCGCCCATTAATAATGTCAAGAATAAATAATACGTACATTGTCAACATTGCAATACTTAATACAAGCGTTTAATACGCCTACACAAGTGTGAATTATTATCAAAAAAGTATTTGGCAAAAACGACATAAGCATTTAATTTGCAACAAATCTGCAGGGCTTATTTAAATGCGCGGTGAAAAAGGCCGAAGGGGAAGAGTTGACGAAACAGGAAGATATTAATTGTGTGTCGTTATCATTTATGGTTTTCTGTAGTTTGTGCTATTTGAATTCCACAGATCGAAACAGATTACGATGCGTGTAATGCATGATGGCATGCGAACATGCATTTCCACTTGCCTAAAATGGTATGGTGCATTATGTTATAATACAAGGATAACAAAGCATATTACTCACGATGCAAATTTTACATCGATTCCTAACTTTTTATTAAGTGTCAGGACAATGAATGTATTGCAGAGAAGAGAATAAGTATCTGCTAAAATAGACCATACCACAAGCTGGATGTGTGGGGCCTTATATTTAATTATGAACGTTGTGTTGAGCATATTTACAACATACATTTATAGAAGTTTACTGTTTATGTCTCAATAATAACACTTCTAGAAAACTTTGTTTTTTACATTTTTATACAGATCGCCCGTGCTTAAAATAATGTTAAGAGGTTATAGGAAAAAACACCATTATTGTGTTAGTAAGAAGATTCCCTGGAAACATAACATATAATGGATAATGTCGCGAGCGTGGGAAAGGAGAATGTATATTGAAACACTTTCAGTTGACTAAAACAGGCGTCTTTAACATGTTTAAGTTGTGAGTGGTCCAGTAAAGTATCTCGCTGCAGCGTATATACATGTACGCATGTGTTTACCTTTTTGTTAAACACAACACTATTAACTTGGACCAACGCGTATGTTATACGACTAAATGCACATTCATAACAGAAAAAACATCAAGGATGAGACTTGAGGTTATTCTTATAGTATGTTATGACAAACCCTCGACTATCCATTATAGACCGTATTCACACAAGCAAAGTGCATTTCAAGTTTTCAGTATCAACATTTCTTTTTTCAAGATTTGTTCTGTCTTTAAGAATAATGATCGAAGTATCCCCAATGTTTTCCTCAAGAAGTTAAGTGTTTAAAAACGTCTGCATTAAACGCCAACGAAGTTTCAAGTTCAGAGAAACACTTTTAAAATAGGTTGTGTCTGGTTATTACCAGATGACAGTTTCAAGAGCATTGACTCAGTGTAAGTTAATTCCTTGTTTCATTTGGCCCAGTTTGCTTACGCCTGTTTAACGGCATACCATATCAGTTGACATTGGTCTACGTCCATGTGTTTTGACAATTTAATTCATGTTGCAACAGGTACATGTATGTAAAGGTATGTATTCCTGACTTCGCGTATCATTGCATTCTGTTTCCTAAAGCATGTTTGTAGAATGATACGTCAAATAAATATATGGGAACATATGAAAGGGAAAGTCCTAAGGAAGCAAAGCTTGTATGGTAAAATAGCAGCCTCGGTTTTATTGAAGCGTTTCATCTGTGGAAATGAAAGATGCCACTCCACTGACGCCCCCTACCTCATGAGCGGAACTCTATTTCTCAAATGTAAACAACATACAACTCATGATCCCAGAGGACTAGAAAAATACGTATAACTACATGTACACAACACAAAGTACGGGGGACATTTTACAGCCACATTTTAAGTCCTATTCCCACAGATACACACGGACATACAAGCGTAAATCCTTGTTGTAAGACACGAAAATTAAAAACTAAATAAAGAACAAAAAGGTTTGATGCTTTAAGAACATGTCAAACAGTGAGTTTAATAACCGGCAATTCTAAGGCGCTGGACGGAAACACAGTTTTAGACAGTAATAGACGATAAGCGAAATGCTACGGAAGTACGGAGAAAAAATAACTGGATGTTTACACAAATGTATCTACCTCATGACAAAACACGCACACTGATTAACGAGCTGTAAATTCCTACATAAATGATTAATCAAAACACGTCGTATTTATTTTCAATGTATTTCGTTTCAGATTCTTTCAGACGTAATTCTGTTATTGTATCGTATTTCTGAGGGTTTTAAGAAATGCAAATTGAACATTTTTCAGACCAGACGAACATCAATCCAAAACATAAAGATACTCTATTAATACAAAATAAGCCATCTTAAATGATCTTCGTGATTGAATTAGGAAATGTGTTTATTTCCGCATTATTCTCCCCAGATGTAAAATATTACAGTATCGAAACAATGTCTATAACCGCGCGGACCAATGTGTTTTAGGCACTCAATGTGTATCACTTTCTTCGATATAAATGTGATATTTGTTCGCAAGTTGTTTTGATTTGTCGCCGTTTTTAACAGTGATTAAGGTTTGTCATATTGGTCTGAAAACTGATCTGAGATCATGGACAAACCATTAGTAGCCCTTTTACTTAGGAAGCGACTAACCTCACACTGACCAGCTGTGGTGGACAACTGAACCAGATATAGCGCTTTGTCAGGTATCACATATCACATATACAATGTCTAAACCCGCGCGGACCAATTTATTTATTAACTAAGTGTGTATCAAATATTTCGATATAAATGCGATGTTTGTTTGCAAGTTACTTTGATTTGTCGCCGTTTTAACAGTGATTTAGTTTTTTTTTCGTGTTGGTTTGAATACTGTTTCAAGTTCATAGGCACACCAGTGATAGCCCCTATGCTTCGCAAGACAAGACGACGGAACCAGATAAAGCGCTTTTCTAGTATAACGTTCGCTGCTCCAGGTCGGGCTCGAATTACAGATCATCAAACTAATTGTCTGGTGTTGTACCGAATCGTAACAACTGCGGCTAAAAGCGAGGTGTATGCTTCACTACATACGTATGTGAACATGGATTGTATGTTTTATGGTTACATGACTTTGAAAGGCAGTTCACAATGTTGGTATAGCAGTGTGAAGTTATATTTTTCAGGTTCTCGGGATGGTGTTCGCATTTAAAAAAAGAGTTCCGCTCATGCGCTAGGAGCGTCAGTGGCATTTTTTATTACTACTAATGAACAGCTTCAATAAACCGAGGTTGCTCTTCTTTCCATGCAAGCTATGCTTCGTTAGGACGTTCGTTTTTTTCTCAGATTAAAGATTCAAAAATTAATTCAGCTCTCAACTTTCATGGCATGTACAATGAAAACCTGTGTAACCTGATTAAAGACTATCACGAGTTTGTCTAAATGTAAAGACCTTACAAAATATTACATTCGAGATAACATAAAAAAATGCAATGTGAATGTCGGTACTTGTTTGAAGAAAATCTTATGTGAAATCCTAAACATGGAATATTCGTTCAGATATAACATACATAGACAAGAACATATGTATAGATAGACATCATATCCTTTATAATACACCAGTTAAATAGAGTTGCACGTATGCCACAATATAATTGTAATAAGCTTAAACAGTCAATGAAAGTGATTTTGGTCTTGTATAATTCGGAACATGTACGAGTGTTTTACCTTTCTGATAAAAACAACACACATACCTTGGACCAACACGTTTGCGACAAGACGTTATGCACACTCATAATAGAACACAACATCAGTACTTTAAGGGTGGTTTTTCAGAAAGTTATTCTTATGATCTGTTTTGACGAACCCTCGACCATCCATTGTTGACCATATTCACACGAGATAAGTGCACTTCAAGCATTCTGTATCAACATTTGTATTTCTAGATTTGTTCAGTAAATTGTTTTAAGAGTTATGATAGTTTTCTCTACAATGGTTTTGTCACAAACTTGAAGGTTTAAAAGACGTCTGCTTTAAATTAAAAGGTTTTAAATTCAGACAAACACTTTAAAAAAAGGTTGGTAGTAGTTAATACAAGATGACATTTTCTGGAACATTGACCTGGTGTCTCTAAATCCCATGTTTTACATTTGGTCTGGTTTCGTTAAATATTTTTACAAGATTATATGTGTAAGGGGAAGCATCTTAAGCATGGAGAAAAGGAGCCTCGGTTTAATAGAACTTGTTTGTAAATGGAAATATAAACTGTCATTCCGACCCTAGCCCATGAGTGTAACACAATAAAAGGCAATCCTGTTTAAATTATATATATATATATATATATCTAGTTTGTTGGCATTGAACAACGTTAAATTTATAGGTGTTGACAAAAAATGTATTTAGAAATGTCTTTACGTGTCGTGATCATAAAAGCTTTGCAACAAACATGTGTAGGTGTGTACTACTAACCCTGTGCGTCAATAAATGTATGGGAACACACATATTTCAAGCGGATATTCTAACGCCCGCACACTATAACTTAAATATAGTTTTCAAACTCTGTAAAATAAAACCACCATGTCGGGTGCGCTTAACAATGGACCGTTCCGCAAATGTCAATCATGATCATTTATAACAGTACATGTTCAATTTTAATCCAATAGATTAGGATTATATTGTCAGGTGACAATCTGACCTAGAAAACACAAAAGAAAGACCCCTTCACAAGCCTTCACAAGATCAAAGCAAATATACCGCTTTGGGCGGAGTTTGAAATTTTGCGGAACGGTGCATATAGATGCAATCGTAGATCCTATGTGTGGTACGTGTAACACAAACACCTAATTAAGGTAAGACCTTTGTAATGGAATATAAAGGATACACATTTGTATTTTTATCAAAATATAAACAATATTTTTTATTAAAATGTGATATATATTATGCTTTAGCTTTTCAACGGTTGAAATATTTTTAAAAAATGCAAGTTACCTTTATTTGCTTAAATTAAATTAAAGGGAAGTAATTTTACACCTCATTATCTCCCTTTTATATGAATAGAATGGACAGTTTCAATAGTGTTTATAAAATAAAAAAAAATGTGAAATGCGGTCTGGTGGATCGTCTGTAAATGACATAATATTATGTTTCAATAAAAATAAGTTTTTGAAACTTCTACCTAGCTGCAAATCTGTGAATCTATTACAAAGGTCTTATCTTAATACAAAAAGGTGGGAGGCATTGGGAAAATATTAAACAGTAAGTTCAATTACCGACACTTTTGAGGCGTCAGGCGGAAACGGAACTATCGACGATAAGTGAATTGCTACGAGTGAGGAGGCTAAATTACTGGTTGTTGAACACAATTGACTGTACTTGATGGCACAAAGCTAGCTGTTTAATAGACTTTCAAATAGTTCAGTCTACTTAAGCGGACTTTATATGAAGTTCATTAGCTTATTCAAATAAACTCCGCTACGGTATGGTCGGTTAGTGAAAAGGTAATTTAAAAACAAATTATTGATACCAACGTGTTGGAATATCACAATCTACTTTTAACGCCATTTAAGTAATAGCATTTCGTTAAACGTGTTAAAATATATGTTGCGCACCGATAGGGAATTGCTACGGAAGTGAGAATAGTAAATGTGTGGGTAGTTAATTCCGTTGACTCCACCTCTTGACACCAATTCAGTTGTTATAGACACTTTCATATATGTCAGTGTACTTTAACGCCGACCTTTGAATCGTTTAATGTATTGTTCTTACTTTGATTTGACATGTGTAATTATTATCAACTAAAATTGCCCCGAATTAACCCTAAATTGAATATTTCTTTGAAACCAATAGTTTTAGGCTGAAATTTGACGTGTCAAAATCGGTTTGCTAGCAATCTTGTTATTTAGTTTAGATAACTACTGGAATCATATTTTCTATTTTAATTATATTTGGAATGCTATTTTTTATATTAAACATAACAACACTTTGTAATTAGTTGTGTAAATACAGTTTTCTATCAGAAAATTGCATTGTGTTTACTTTTAAAATGATAATATGATCAATAAATTTGGATATGATAACATGCACCATATATAATTATGCATAATGTAATAATTTAGTGTATTCCCTTTCATCAGTTTTGTATAAACGGTTGTAATTGGGGGTTTTATTAACAAAATGTTTTGGAAAAAAATGTAAAGAAAGAAGAAAACTTAATGAACATAACGAGATAAAATTCACCTTAATGTTGTCTTAACAGAGTATGCTTTTACTACAGGACCTATTACATTCAGACACTAAAGCAATTGCTAACATATGCAAAACAATAAATATGTTAATCACACATGCTGCTATTGTCGGCATAATAACATTAGGCAACAAAATTCCGACAATAACTTCATTGCAATAATGAAGACATGTGTTAGAAATGCTAAAGTGTCTGCAGACACTTTGGCCAACCCTAATATATCGCAAGTAAATTTCAAAATGTATTTTGTCAAACGTAAGGCAGCTCCGACAAAGTTCAGACAAAAACTTAATTGCAGTAATTAACTTTAGTAAAGCAACAAACATGTAGATAAAAGCATGCAAGAGATGTCAAAACAAATAGCAAGAGGCGTCTCAACATGTAATTGGTGCAAAAGCGAGACTTCATTTAAATAATTGTGATGACGTTTGCATTATGTCAAATAGCATTGTCATTTGGAGCGTTCAAAGTCGACAAGCACTACACTTAATGGAGACATCTTTCATTTTAATTAATTATGCAGAAAGTATGTGCAGTTCACAAAACGAGAGAAAAGCACATATAACAAATGTGTAGATCATATGTAGCAGACGCTCAATTAGATAGCAATTATAGGCATCAGCCGTAGTTTGGCGTAAAGGAGCTATACTTTATTTAAATAATTGCAATGACGTTCACATTCTGTCAAATAAATCTAGTAACCTTAAATCAACGTAAAATTAGTTATTTAAAATCCGTATGCACTTTAAATTTAATATCGCGCCATTCGCAAATACTTAAATTTTCGCGACATCATGAACGCGCAGGTATTGTCTTACCATCTTCTATCAGAGTCAGAAAATCGTAGTGATTACATAATACACAAAATCATACGTCAGTTTCTAATTAAACGATATTGCAATATCACAAGGGCATGTCCTGGTATTTGGTCAATATACGACTTACTTTTTGCGGACTTTAATTGTACGTCTGTAGAATTATAGAATTTATGCGTAAAATTGCATATTCAAATTAGATATTTCGACGCAGAACAATATGTACTGTATTTTTCAATATTTGGTCCAAATAAGTGTCTACGCAATCTTAAGATGTTTTATCAGATTAAAAGGTAATGTATTCGTGATATTTATATTTTATATAAGCATACGTTGGAGTTCGTTCGCTACGCAAAAGCTAAAATGTAATAAAACCGTTATTATTTCTAACGATATAATATAAATTAAAGAGATGTTAAAAAAAGAATGTTGTAAACAATGTAGATATAGCCAATGGCGCAAATTTTTACCCAGTGGAAATACTTAATTCATATACAAGGTCCTGTATTCAGTTGTAGTATACAATGGCAAGAGCGAATCGGAACACCTTGGTCCTTTTCGTGTAACAGACGGGGATAAGGTAGTTCCATCATGGTCGCTCAGCGAACGCTTGAAACATACAGCAACTGTTTTTGTGGATAATTAGACGCTTAATGTTTTAAAAGTATTATAACTCACCAACTTTAAATAAACGCAATGATATTGTCCAATTACACACTAAATCATTGAAATCAATAAATAGATTGATGTACCAAATGATTTTCTTTTTTCCGAAATGAATGAGTTATCACGATTGTGGCACATGCGTGAATTGACCATATACATATCAAATTATACCATGTGCACGGATTGTGTCCAGATCAAACAAGTATTGTCTCGCAGAAACTCGCTCTATAATGAACATAGAAACGTCAATAACCGCAGTTGGTTTAAGCAAACATTATCTCTATGGACAAATGATGGTGTCTCAGTCATCGCAGTACAAATCCAATTATATTACCATTTGTACGTGATAAGTTCCCATAAACTGCATTCATACACATTATAAATCAAATAAAATCCTCTCCAGATTCAATTAATTTACTCTAGTTATGACATTATACTACATTTAGGCAGAATAACGACCCTCAATTGTAGGTATTGATATAATTTATGTATCAAATTAATACGTTAACTGCTTTATACTATAATGATATTTACACACAAATAAGACATTGCAGATAAAATATAATAGACAAATCAGTTGAACCTCAATATAAAACGCCAGATTATGTCTACGTTGTTGATTGTTAATTATATTCTTTTTTGATTTTTATAATATTATTTTTCTCTTTTTGGAACATGTCCAAACAAAATAGTTTAGGCTCTGCGTACGTGCACGACGTATGCTTAGCGTTTCCCTTATGTATATATGATACCACACGATGTAGTGTGCTTTTAATTTAAATGTTACTTATGTATGTTACTCACGGTCAATACACTTGTCTATGCATTTTAGTCGAACAATTAATTAAACTCAAAGTGAAGAACTTATCTATATGGTTTCGTCATATGCAAATACGATGAAAT
>Ga0224511_10003094_pt1 | contig 11742 bp, 3 predicted proteins | sample SF_May12_sed_USG_2_FD_169988 | JGI IMG/M metagenome (GOLD analysis project Ga0224511, IMG submission 169988) | Sediment microbial communities from San Francisco Bay, California, United States - SF_May12_sed_USGS_8_1 | ecosystem: Environmental > Aquatic > Marine > Sediment | place: USA... | reverse complement strand
CCTTTATGCATTTAAAATATTTATAAATATTTTTCACGAGATTAAACAGTTATTTGAGTTCGTTCATAAATATGAAAGACGTTGTCTATTAACTAAAACACTGTAAAGCTGCCATTAAGAATTGTGTGTTAAAACACAACTTATCCCATAGGAATAATTAGAACCAACAGAAAAAAGTGATTTAGTCATTTAGGAACAAAGACATGACAACAAATGAAATGTTTATGTCACATAACAATCATCAACATCATGCCGATAGGAGTAAGAGCAAAACAAATAAAAACTTATGAATACGGTTTAATAACTGCCTTTCCGATGTTAGAGTTTACTCGTTGCCTTTGTATATTTTAGATGAACTTATCGTGTATTTCAATTGATGAATTCCATAAATGGAGAAGTTCACCCATATATTTTATATATACACAATCACTAGTAATGTACGATAAATTTAAACAACACAAATGCCAAATAGACAACTGTCTTTGCTAACAGGAAACAAATAAGGACCTTTTGCACTGGTGCTAACCAAGGCAGCAAACGGTTCAACTAGATCCGCGTTATTTGTTTTTGCGATGCCTTTATGATGTGTTTCCTTCTGCTTGACAAAGTTTGTCAAACGAAACCTACACTGCTGACTTTATATGGTATCACATATATTACACCTCTAGTCGTACTTTGCTTTGGTTGGTAAGAAGGATTATTCGATGTTTATTCGATGAAATACTCTAAACGGACAATTCAATTTAGTTTGGTAACGACTGGTGATGACATAAAGATTATAATTATGTCTGTATCTTAACACCCGTATGATTGTCACTAACTTTGCAGTGTGTTAAGCATACTAAATAAAATAGCATTGCAAAAGGAATGGCAACATTTCGTGACAGATAGTGTTTTGCGCCAGAAGAGTACAAACGCAACCAGAACAAGAAAACAAAATGGCAAACCTAAAGATCCTTGTCAAACTCGGAAATCGAACCACGGACATCTGGCCTCTGATGTGTAATCTCACGGCCACCGAGAAAACTGAACATATCGATTGTAGTCAAGCTATTTTACTGTTTTAACTGTATGCATCGGAACTTAAAACCATGTTTGCGGGCCACAGTTTATCTGCAATATTTAAACATGCATTTATAATTATTTCTTGCATTTAGAACAAGGATTTCCGCATCAACGTCCGGTGCAGGAAAATTCTGTATTACACCCCAATGTAAGACTGGTCGCGTGCGATAACGTCATGATTTCCCGTGCACTTCTTTTGTATCAAATTGCATCTATTTTCTCGAGTTCTGGTCGTTAACAGTAAAGATATTATTAAAATAGTTAAACATGTATTTATACAGCACCTCAAGTAACTGACAGCTGTCAATTGCAACTATATTAAACTGATGAAAGGGAAAGCCCTCAGGAAGCATCGCCTACACGAGAAAAAAGCCGCCTCGGTTTTATTGAAGCTGTTCATCAGTAGTAATGAATGATGCCACACCACTGACGCCCCCTAGCGCATAAGTGGAACTCCATTCTCAAATGTAAACAACAAACATGTAGTTACACTCCATAATTCCTGAGGACCAGAAAAAATGTAACTACACAATGATGTAGTACGGGGCGACTTTTTACAGCCGCCACACAGGCACTAAACACCAGCTGTAGTAAGTTAAATTAAACTGATGAGAGGGAAAGCCCTCAGGAACCATAGCCTGCACGAGAAAACAGCAGCCTCGGTTTTATTGAAACTGACAAAAATAAATGCAAGTTTCTTAACTATCGACCTTGGGGAAATCCCGTCGTCAAGCCTCGTCACCGCCTATGCTGCCCTCGGGATAGGTTTTTCCATTCACACCAGGAACACAAAAAGATATTCGTAATATGGCAGTTTTTCCTATTTACGGGAGTAGGGTTCACTGCCTTAATGTGGTTAAAACTAAGATGTAAACAATGTTGGTCAAAAGATACATGCATAACATTTTTTAAATCAATCAATAAATGGAGACACGAAATTTTCAACTTATTCAATTGCGTCGAACAAGACCAGACGCAATGCATCATTTAAGTTTGCCAACACATCTTTTCAAATAGCAGTCGGTGTCACACGATCAGAGCAATATAATAAATATCCACAGATAACATCATATAACTTGTTTGTCATACGGAATACAATGAATAAAGAGTTTTGATTAAGACATTATAGAAATTTATGCCGATAATGTAGCATAAAACGTGAAGTAAAACATTTAGTCAAACAGTTTCATTTAACTTACTAATGGCGTTACAGATTGTTTACGCAACGTCGCAAATTGTTCCATAAAGTTTATATTAATGAATTATGTTATAAATTGAATACGTTTAATAACAAACATGTTTTATTTGTTTGTGTTGTCACATGTTTCTTTTATTCTAGGGAATAGAGTTTCTCTCGATTGTGGTACATAAATTCACGATTATGTCTCAAGATCACTGATCAAACAGTGCAAATGGGTCGATGAATAATCGCATGATAATAGTGAACGAACATTATAACTTTTACATTTATGTTTCTGCTTTTCAAAGAATTACTTGTATGTATCCCAAAATATAAAACATGCTATTTTGGCTTACCATACGCTCTAGAGAAAGAATATTCGTAACCTGACATAAATAGGAAACACACTCCGCGAAATTAAATACTCCTCGTTTCTAAATATTTTTGTAATAAATGATGACAGAATGATCTATCATCAAAGAAAATACAAGATTTTTATACACAATCTGTAGTTTCATAATGAATTATGTGCGTTGGAAGAGAAAAATAACCTGTCGTTCTTAACATTAACAGACAAAAAGCTTATTCTACACAACGATTTATATTCGTTGGAAATCGTAAACAAGCAGTGTTTACTCAGATTAAATGGCAAATATAATAATTATTATACATCAGAAGTTAATGCCATAATTTACAAAATCTGTCATATATCTAAAAGCTAGTATTGGCATCAAATTTGAAAACTAAATAAAACAGGTATTCAAAGTATCTGAACAAAGTAATGCACGGAAACAAACAAAATCAAATGTTTTGGCAACGGTTGTTAACAAAGACAATTTTGCTAATATTTTTACATGCATGACATTTATATTTTAATGTTTCTCAAAGTTTTGGAAGTTAGGTTGTGCTGAATTATGGGTAAACAGTAGAATGTAAACAATTCTGGTCGCCAGATATAGACATTACATCTTGATTTAAACTTATTTATTTAAGGTCCATTGCGAAACAAGTTATTCCAACTTATATTAATCACTCTCGACCGCTCATTCCGGATGGTATCCATCTCTTTTTTGAACGAGGTTTCGAGAGGAGAGAGAAGCCAGACCTGTCCTTATATGCTGAACATTACATCTTGAAAACACATACCGTCATCTTGTTTTCTTCTGATATAGTTAATCAACATAATTTGAGACTGTGTTTTATAAACAGAACTTCAATAAACCGAAACTGCTACTTTCCCCGTGCAGGCTATGCTCCGAGAGGACTTTCCCTTTTGTCAGATGACATCATTACAACTGCGTTTTTTTTCTTAAATGAAAATAATGTAGTTCGAAGCACATTAAAATGATGATGTAACATAAATGTCCGACAAACTAATATTTCGTCGGCATGCTATTAGATCGTATATATAATTACAATAAATGACAATATTTAAAAATAAATAAACAATAATTGAGACTCTGAGAGTCGTCTAGATGTTAAAAGTAATTCTTATAAAAGTATACCAATACAACGGTTGTTTTAATTTCGTTTTTCTTACAATTCTTAAATAAAACAAAACATATCTTACTATGTATCTACTCATTTATACCAATCCGACGTAGGCTATATAAGACAAATCCGTTTTATTCCCGGGGGAAAACTTCTGATATAAACGGTAATGGTAAGCATACATCCAGACGCGACTAACGTCAAGTAGCTTCTGTAAATTCATCAATTTGACACGTTGTATGTGTGATACCTTTAAAGGACATAATTAGATGTCAATATAGAGTTGCAGTAAAATACACTGGGGACAGGATTTGGGTACTTTTGGTGTTATTCTAATAGGTGTCTAATATTGTAAGGAGTGTTGGTAGGCTACAATTTGAGAATAAGATTGAACAAAGCACACACATGTAGTTTGTTTATTTATCTTCTATTATAAAGGTTACTCGAACAGGGGTCAATATATCATTTATATATTTGGTACATCTTGAATGAAAATCTCGTTTTCTTAGATATGTTTGACAAACAGCTTCAATAAAGCCGAGGCCACTGTTTTCCGATGCAGGCTATGCTTCCTGAGGGCTTTCCCTGTTCTCAATTTAATAATATATTTTATTAAACATTAATAATTAATAAGATAATACAATCATGTTTTTAAAAACCATATGAATATTTCTTTAAATACGTGTATATATATACATTTTTGTAAATTAAATGTGTAAATATAAATGTTGCTACAATAGCAGACAACAATTTTCTAATTTGCCAGATAAAGGGATTTCCTAAAATCTAAATTGTGATTTCGACCTTGATTTAACTGGGTTGGTTTGTTAATGTGTGAATGTTTTCTCTTTTCAGGTTTGTCTTGATGTTTAACTATGGTAATGTATATTTATTTAGTGCAGCGAACATCATGCAAAATGTTTTATACATTATAACAGATGCAAAACTATGTGTGCCAACACCAAGTAAAGGCCAAGTAAAGGCCTCACGGTTGTACAGGTTTAATAGAACTCATAATTTTACGGGTATTTTTATAATTTAATCTTAGACAAGGGATTGTCCTCAGAAAGCATAGTCTGCATGGAAAAATAGCCGCTTCGAACTTATTTAAGCTGTTTATAAATAGTAATAAAAGATGCTACACCACTGCCGCGCCCTATAGCGCATAAGCGGATCTTAATTTTAAAATGTTAACAACATACAATCTATAATCCCAGAGAACCAGAAAAATAACAACACAATGATGTAGTACGGGGCGACATTTAACAGCTGCATGCAGTGAAGGAGATCTCACTATCATCTAAAGGGAGACGAGTGTTGTTATATTGCTGTCAAATAAATGTAAATTGCATAACACAATGTGTTTCTGTTGTTTTTCTTACAAAACTGGTACGTTGTTAAAATATTTGAATTAGGGTATGTAATTGTAAAAGGTTCTAAATTATTATTATTGCTGATTGTGTATCACTTTGCCTGCATGAAAAATTTAATTTGCATTGCAAACAAAGTTGTGTATATCATAATAAAGTAATTCGTTGCTTAGACTCTTTCCTTAGTCTTTGTGGATATAACAAATGCATTTAAAAAAGGAAAGAAAACAATATGCACGACTATACTATCAGTCTGGCTAATAAAGTTATATTGTGTCAGGATAGGAAAACCAAACCCGAGTCTAGATATGTCACCACAGTAAATAATATGTCGTCCTTCTGCCACGTCAAATATGAGTGAGCACAGTCATTTTAATACACTCGATGTTCAAAACGAATATGGTGTCATTTTCTGATGGATATAATCCCAGTAATATTTGTTTTCAATCAACAATAATGTTGGAGTATTGTATTTGCAGGCGGGAGGTCATAGCGCATTTCTCTTCCATTGTTCACCCTTTTTAACAGAATCAAGTATACAGCAGACCATTAGGTCTTAATACCATGTCATCATGTTATTTTATTGTTTACGGATATTCATTGAATAACATATGAGCACTAACTAACCTACGCGATTATCACACGACCAATGATCCGGGTCCCGTGGTGTTAGTACAGACAGATGGCGTGTTGTACCTACTGGGCGCATATGCGGCGAAAGAAACATGTTATTTACCAAGGACACTGTATTGTCGTGTTGCATGATTGACTCAATTTTTTTCTTATCCTAATATCTAAGATATTAAGATTATTACACTGTACTAAAATGTGTGTTTGCGTGATTAAACGTTGTGCAATGAATTATATGGAAGTATGACTAAATCTAAACTTGACTTTTGTCTTAACAGTGTATTTTTGAAAAGTAGTTAGCTCTAACTTGCTTTGTACGTTGAGGGTTTTTTATTTATAAAACAAGCGTGATTTTGTCTGAGAAAAAGGAAACATATAATTATTGTGAACAAGACAAAACCTATGCTATTGATTGCAAGGTGGGTGTACAAAGGTTATCGAATACTAATCGGTATAGAAACAGTCATTGGCTTGCAGAAAGATAGGCTAGTACTGAAAAGCATGGAAACGCTTGTTAGGTGGATTGACTGACGTGACGTGGTACTACGTCATATATGTTAAAATCCGCGTTAGTCCAATCACAAAAGACAACTTACAACTCAACTAACAAACAACCTACTTTGAGAAAACATTCATCAACTACAAAATCACTAATATAATTTCCTTTAACCATTACTCCATTTATTTACGTCGTTACATAATACCGGTTGGGACATTATCGTTCAGGCAACTGACACGTGTAGCCGTATAGAACTGTGGATAAGTCATCCAATATCTCGTAATTGAAATGCATCCCAACAGGACCATGTGGGGAACACTTGTTATGGAAAATGTGGAACAAACTGGCTATCAATTAAAGACATGTTTTCACCATAATGTGTTTTTTTTCCAACAACACTTCATCGAATGAGGTTTTAAGTGAGTCTAAAATTAATATTAGTAAATTAGTTTCTGATATTGCAGACACATATGTAAAAGGAAAAATGGTCATTGAATGTATTAGAAATTGCTTAAACATTATGATAGAAAATGAATTAGTAATAATAAATATATCACAAAATAATCATTTGAAAAAATGTTGTTTACACTAAGTACATAGCAATGATAGTTAGTTAATAACAAACACAACATTGTCGTTTGATAATATTAGGAACGTAGTGATTGGAATTAGATGTGTGTGAATAATCAATAAATAAGTTTATTTATATACTTTTCGGGCCGCTGTTTCCGCGGCAATCTAGTTAAATTATTCACATAGAAAAATATAGAAGCGCCATTAAACACCCGCGACTAAAATTAACGATAGCATATAGGTTTGCAACGATTGCCTGAATGTAACTTACGTGTCGCAAACAACTAAATTAATCTGAGAAAAAGGGAAAGGCCTTAGGAAGCAAAGGCTGCATGGGGGAAAACATGCATCATCTGTTTTATTGAAATTGTTCATTTATTATGTATTTCTTGTCTTCCTCATCAACATCAACATCATCATCATCATCATCAGCAGCAGCAGCAGTAGCAATATCGGCGGCATCATCATCATCAATATTATTGTCAAACGCATCATCATTATCATCATCATCATCATCATCATCATCATCCTCGTCAGCATCGTCATCATCATCATCATCATCATCATCATCATCATCATCATCATCATCATCATCAATATCATCGTCATCATCATCATTTTCATCGTCAACTGTACAATAACAAGAACAAGAACAACATTATCATCGTTATAATCATTATAAACAACAACAATCAACAAAAACACCAATTACATATGTTAAAAACTTTAAGGTTATCTACCTTAGACATTATCTGAAACTCATGTTTTAATTATAGGAACCCTTCAAAGGCACTCGTCGTGACAACGAAAGTACGGCTTTGACAAAGCCCCTTTCCAGGGGAGATCTATGTCATTCAAGTAAATAATTAGGATTTTGAAAAGCCTAATTAGGGAAGCTTGATGTCGTTACAGAAGTAATTAAATTGTATCATGGTATCTATATCTTTGAACATGGATCGTTTTATTGCAAAGTGCCATTGTTGAATTAGTTCGCATTTCAAGACATTGATTTACTTTTGATGTAAAACCATTTAACCTTTATCAGGCGGTGGTTTAACTAGAACGTTTTATTAAGTTATTTATATAATATATCATTTTTTTGTTTCTTTTCATAAAACATATATTGCATCATCTTAGCAAGTAAAAGTGTTAGTCCATTTGGAAGTTTTGTTTGACTATGTTTTATTCCTAATGTTGTGCTTTAACAAAACGGTATAAACAAGTACCTGTGACATAAAATGAGCATCAAATGTAATGTAATTATATATTAATCGATTATATCACTTTTGTCAACGATATAGTGTTACTAACATTTGGTGTGTAACAATTCTCGAGGATACTTTACAGATTTAGAAAAGTAGGGTGTGACGATGTGAAATTTAATCATGTACGGGCCATTTTGTCCCGATGCACTTAAACTTGCCCTTTCTACTTTGTTTTCAACATAAATAAAAACTATGAATAAAAATGGAAAAAATACAGTTTATTTTAAGTGTCTTACATCTAAGGGTTCTGCATGGTTCCTGCTGTTCTCAGTGTTTGTTTTATACGGGTCATTTTGTCAAGGTTCCCCTTAAACTTGAACCTACATGTATTAACATTGTTTGAAACATTTTTTCTTTTACATTCTCTTTAATTTATCATAGTTTATTGAGTTTTCTATGACTTTTATTTGTTTTAATAAATTACTCGACAGTATCGTGCTGAGTATAATATCTCTTATTGTTTCTACTGTTGCTCATAAAAATACATTTGACTGTGTCGTCCCTAAAACTATTCGTGCTTAAAAATATATATAAAAAATTATGAATATATAAAGATAATTTTGTCTAGATACTATAAAATATATTTATTATATATATTTTATAGATGTTTAAATGGATAAAATATTTTTATAGGCATGTCAACTTTTTAAATACAATACATCGACACTTTTCAGAATCTTTTTGGACATCAAGGTTAAAAACGTTCAATTACTACCACAATGTGTTCATTATCAAAACGTATGTGCTCATCACCAAAATGTTGAGTTGGCAGAAAGAGAAACGGTTTGTTTTTCTTTCTTTGACTTTTATCAACATTACACAGAAAGTCAAGGCTATTTTGTTACTTTCAAATTCTGTAAAGACATCCAAGTTCGTGTTTGTTCATTAAACGTGTATTGTTTGGATCAATGTTATTTTAACAAACTTTCATATTCCAACATATTGATTCATGAAATGTCAAACATTTTAAATATTTCTAGTCATATAAAATATACAATCGTCGAAATTGAATTTATAAACACGTTATTTGACGAATGGAAACCCACTGCTTGCTTAGAATCTCATTTGTCGTTGGCAGTACCCAGCTGCGTTAAACATACCCTAGTTGCAGTTAGTTAGTAAGTTTGGCAAACGAACCAAATTACGTTTAAAGTGAAAAGCTACTTAATACTGTCTAGTTTTAATTATCGATGTTGTTTCAAGGACAGCGCAACGAAAGTCACAAAAGCATATAAAGTTAAGTTAAAACCACTCGAGTTCAGACTTTTATCTGACAATTTAATATTTATTTATAGAAAAAAATTCACCATAGTTTGTATTGTATTTGCAATCGAATATTTGCCGAGATACCTCTTTGTCATTTTAAGGTTGTTATAATTTGAAAGAAAGACCTGCATCTCTTCACTATGTTAGCAAAATGTCTGGGAGTGATTGACCTACTAGAAATATCAAGGCCCATTATTTTCGGTCTTAATAATGTTGCAACAGTGTTTCATACAGATGTTTATTAACCGACATTTTAAACAAATGTAACATACGAGTAAGTTAGTAAATGTATATGTTATCAAGTCGTTAACGTTGTTGCCAAATATATGATCATTGCCCATTGCCTTAATGGACCGTTCCGCAACTGTCAATCATTATCATTTATAACAGTACATGGTCAATTTTAATCCAATAGATTAGAATTAAATTGTCAGGTGACAATCTGACCTAGAAAACACAAAAGAAAGACCCCTTCACAAGCCTTCACAAGATCAAAGCAAATCTACCGCTTTGGGCGGAGTTTAAAAATTTGCGGAACGGTGCATTGTTTATAACATTATATGCATAATTATAATGTTTGCCGTGTAGCAGTGAGCAGCATAGTTATTTGGTCCTGGTAGACAGTTAACCAAATAGTGCATAGGGAGTTATAGCTACATGTATGCATGAAACATTACATCCAGATAAGTTATGAACTCAAAATTCTATACAACATTAACTGTTTCTTGGTCCGCAAAACAACTGTACGTTCGAATTAAAGGAGCAAATGGTTTCTATGTTTTCACGTTTTCATTACTTGTAAGAATTGTAGCTTAAGTTTGCTCAATCAATAGATAATATATACATTTTGCAAAACTGGTTTGTACCTCATATTAAACAACTTTAACATTTAAACTGAATCCAATCCTGAACAGAAATTGCACATTTTTTCAGTTGCATATTTATCCGAACTCTCATAGACTGGTTTTCTTTATTGCCTCCGTAACTCATCAATCTTGCATAAGCCTTAATGCAGACGCCTCTGTATCACCATTTAATTCTCTAATTAAGTCGGATATAGTCAACACCTGACAATACTTACGTTGTCAGAAGGATTAATGTAATTTAAGTCACTCTTTATCTGAGTAAAAGGAGTAAACAGGAAGCATGGCATGCATGGGGGAAATAGCAGCCGCGTTTTTATTGAAGCTGTTTATCAACTCTAATGAAAACAAGCCACACCATGTACGCTCCTTAACTCATGAGCGGAAATATATTCTTCAATAAAACATACAATTCATGTAGCCAGACTACCAGAAAACTGCTTTAAGATACTAAATAAGGGTGTGTATCAATATACTGTTATTTCAAATTCTAATTGCAAATGCAGTGTATAATTATACAACAACAATTATGTGTCTCAAATACTACAAACTGGATTTTTAATAAGTGTAATACATCCATTAAGTGATGTCGCAACACCGATGAACCGCATAAATTATTATGAAACATGTTTTTTAATTGATTGCCAGTTTGTTTCTGTAGGAACGCATTGCAACGACAAGGGTATCGAGCGACGTCACTACAGCTTTTATGACTACATGTGTTGGCTTTCAGTGAGCTAATGCCTCATAGACAATAGCAACGAAACATTGTGCTGTTTTGACAAAACTATGTAAAAATGTTTTGTATACACACTACTTTTTATACATACGTTTTTCGTACTATACATGTTACAATGTTTTTCTCACTTCGTTAGGAATGATCGATTCAGATTGGGCATTTTTGAGTAAAGAAAGCTTTATTTAGGACACACTGATTTTAAAACGGGCTTTAAAAAAATTCAACAAGACAAATAAAACAGACAGTAAAACAGTCATAGAATGATATTATACGGAAGCATGGCATATGATAAAAATACTCTAAATGTCATTTATTGGTGGATTTGCACCAACATGTGTTCATACACTTCTATGGACACTTTTCTGTCTCAATTGGAAAAATATACTTTATCCTTACGAATCAGGCCGAACATCGGACTTATCCTCACAAAAAGCATCCCTGTTACAGTTATCAACACCATGTGTATAGTCAATTCCCATAATTATAATACAGTAAAAGCTTTCCTGTGTTTCACAATTTAAAGTTAAAATTAGCTTCATATTTAGAGAGCATGCTCATATATGTAGCAAAATAACTTTATTAAAAGAAAAATGTGAAACTGTCGTGCCTACTTCAATTAAACTGATCGGTCGCGCTGAGTTCAATCGGGAGTAAAATGTAATGAACAAACACAAAACTTAATTATTACCAGAAACATGCAAACAATACATGCATCGATTGCAATAACATGCACTGTCACTCAACTGTCAGTGCTCGATTTAAACTACAGTAACTGTACTATTTAAACTCATTATCATGGGA
>Ga0224511_10003093_pt1 | contig 11743 bp, 12 predicted proteins | sample SF_May12_sed_USG_2_FD_169988 | JGI IMG/M metagenome (GOLD analysis project Ga0224511, IMG submission 169988) | Sediment microbial communities from San Francisco Bay, California, United States - SF_May12_sed_USGS_8_1 | ecosystem: Environmental > Aquatic > Marine > Sediment | place: USA... | reverse complement strand
ACCTGACAATAAGGTTCTATCACTACTTTGGATGACTGTGACACAATCCAGGGCAGAACTTGACAGCATAAAAAGGCTTCTTTAACATGTCTATCTACTTGAGAAACAAGATCAGAGAATTCACAATCAAGCATTTGGCTTAGCCCTGACACATTTTTTATTTGTCCTTTAAAGGATTTGTATAGAATTATTCAGAAGTCATTAAATATTTTTCACTTTTGTACAGCAAGAAAGAGATGCTATAAGCAAGCAATTTCAAGAGATATTTAAATCTTTAGGGGCTAATTGTACTTTTTGCTATATGCATTGTGCAAAACTGCAATTTAGTTTTTCATTGTAGGCAGCTTTAAAGCAACGAGGTAAATGCTTTTGATACTTTATATTGCAACACAAAAGGACTCTTGCAATATTTTAACAAATACTCTCTAAAAGAATGGTCAAGTAGAACTTTGAACTCCTTTGATAAGTTTAGAAGTTGACAATAGAAAGGCAAAATCGGCTATAGATTGTGTAATAAGTTTTATCTAGCAAAGCCTTTAGGACCACAACGGACCAATTAAAAACAAACAGTTACAGCACTATGTAAATATTTGATTCAGCAGAGCAAAAATTAGGGGCTATAGGGCTGTGAAAAAGGGGCCTGTATTTGTATGGTATGGCTTAAAAGTGCAACTTTGAAGTTTCGCTTCACAACAATGTCCAATAAAATGGATATTTAGCATCACAATTTAGCATCAAGGGCATAGTAAATACAATGATATATTGATAGTAGCCAAAGTTAGTACATTGAAACTTTTATTTTCTGAATACTAGCAGGATGTTTAACTCTGAAGGTCATATTTGCATATGGTTATTTGTATTGCGATTACACAAAACATTCCATGAAAACTTTCCAATGTAAAAAAATATGCAAACCTGCCAAAGGTATGTTCACGTTTGTTTTACAATCCATATACAGAATGCTTTACAACAGCAGATCAAAGGTGATGAGAGAGGGCCTAGGTGCCGAAATCCTCGCCACCGTAACAGTCGATAGGTCATTACAGGGCAGGGGGACCTATGTTCTTACACCTAGGGTGCCGGAATCAAATATTTTGGCTAATTTCTGGCTAATTTCTATCATCACACCACCCAGCATGCTTTTACAGGTTGACAATTGCAACATACTGCAGTTGTGTGGGACCAACACCTAGATAAAACATCAGAGGGCATGATGTGAGAATTTTACACCTATCTTGTTGTTAAATGCATTCAGGGGTGGTGGATGGTTCACACCAGTCAATTAACTTCATATCATATTTCATAGGATTTGGTAAATACCCTTGTGTGGACATATTGTTATTCCGAAAATCAATGGACCTGAATAAATGATAAAGATCTGCATAATTGAGACCTATAAATCGGTAGCCGGACATTTCTCAGTCCGGACATTTCTCAGTCAGTGAAATTTGCAGGGTCGGACAATTCTCAGTTCGTTGATTTTCAGGGCCGGACATTTCTCAGTTACTTGTTTTGCAGGGTCGGGCAATTCTCAGTCCGGACATTTGTCAGTTGGTTGATTTGTAAGGCCGGTCGACAGTCCGACATATGGCGGATCTATTGTTATAGATCCATTTTTAACATTGATTAAGTGTTATAAAACAACACTGTAATTAAATACTGAAAGACAATAATCAAACACCAGATAATTTTCTTTGATGTCAATCATAAATAAACCTGTGAACCAAACAAACTATTTATCCTTACAAATTGCATCAATAACTGTTTCTATACCCCTGGATTTTGATAACAAACGCTTTGACCAAAGCCGCGAATATTCTTTAATTGGCCAACCCACTGTTCTTTATTTATGACATGCTTTTCTCTAATTTCAAACTGACATATTTGTTAGAATATAAGTTTCAGCGCAGCCTACGATTATTATTCCAAAAATGGAAGTTCTAATAAGTAAGACAGGCTCCAAAAATACTCCATGAGGGTTACGTCTACGTAAAGAATCGGACGAACAAAACAACGATCATTATAACTTGTACTTTGTATTTGTGTTATGACACAATAAAACATTTAATTGGTACCAGTCTTGAATTTTGTTCTTCAATAACGCAAAGATTGATAGATGCGTTAACATCAAATACACTATCCGCACCATTTTTTAATTTATACAACAATACTGCTATACTTTGAAATATATTAACTGAGAAATGTCCGGACTGAGAATTGACCGACCCTGCAAAACAAGTAACTGAGAAATGTCCGGCCCTGAAAATCAACGAACTGAGAATTGTCCGACCCTGCAAATTTCACTAACTGAGAAATGTCCGGACTGAGAAATGTCCGTATTTCCTATAAATCTAATAGAATTACAATGCTATCATTTTTGCGATGTTTTTGTTTAGGTCAAATAAATGCAGTAAAATTACTATAACAATTAACTTGCACCAAACCCAATGTAATGTTATAGATGTAACATAGTTAAACCTTTGCAAAAAGAATATCAGGTCAAGTGGTGCAGCTAAAGCTCTTTCCCTCCAAAATTGTATCAAACTGAAGGGGCCAGCTCAAAATTATGTGAAAGTTACGACATAGGTCTCCAGATAGCTCCCTTTCAGCCCCAGGGCACTTTAACCGCAGTGGGAAATTTGAATTGTCATCAGCTGACAGTATGATATCCATTATTCACCTATACCCTTGAGCAATGAGTCTCGACCGTTTCAAATGGTTCACAGTGTTTAAATTTAGCGGTAATTTCAAACAATAGAAGGGGCTGGAACAGTTATCAATATTGACATAACTGAAAGTCAATATTTTATTGCATTATGAATAAATATTGGACAATAAAATAATGTTTACAAGATCTGATACTCTGAGTCCAGTTGAACACTTAAATAATAAAAACAAACCATTATTTTTTATTAGATATAAAATCTGTAATTGCCTGTTTGCCCCTAAAGCCCCAAAAATGTTTACACAAAGTAAGATCCACCAACAGTAAATGCAGAAAATATGAAGCAATGAACAGCATAATTGAAGCTTTTTTACTGTAGTATTAGCCTAAATATGCAAATGAATGGATGTTACCCAGATAGCATTTTCATAAAATGTGACCATTTTTGGGGAAAAAAGAATTTGCAAATGACTTAACAGTAAATAAGATACTTAATCAATAGCATTTTCAAAAATATAAAGCATTTTATTTAAGAATAAAATTCAAGACATATTCTAGACATACATGTAGCTACATGTAATGAAAGTTTGAATATATAGTTATGTTTTGTCAAGAAACTGTATACTAGTAGTTTAAGACAATAAACTATTCTGTCTGTCTGCTATAAAAGAAGACAAAGGGATTCTCATTTGCTTACATTCACATAACATTATGCATGACACCTTTTCCTGTTTCCAGACCCACTTACAATCTGGCAGATTGATGACCTTTATCTGACAAACTATCTTCCAGACACTTGAAGGCCCCTCTGTCATTTAAAGGCCCAGGTACCTACAGCTTTAACCCGGGGCTGAACTAATTGCAGTGTTTTAAATTGCTGGGCCATAAATTTGTAAACAGATTTGTAAAATGTCAATTAGACTTGTTTCAAACAAATTTTAATTTGCCTACATTGTGTTTTATTGCTACATACAGTTATCTTTTATCTGTTTCTGTCATTGGCAACCACACCTTTGACATTCTTATTGACAAACCATAAATTTTGTTCTAGTTTTTGCGGAAAATAAAACACATTTAAAAATCTAATTCCAGTAACTTATTTTTTTACTGATTTTTTACCAAACAATTTGTTTTAATAGGCTGGATATCAAACTCATCTCTTGTATATTTCCATACTGACACTGTACCTGAACCAACTTTGCATTTAATATCCTTTGATCCATTTTCACCTTCTGTATCTAAACTAACACCCAACTTTTCATAAAGTTTTCACCTTTTGTTTTTGCTCAATGAAACTATTACTTTTCCCTTTTTTCACTCTACGATGTGCTCAAAGAACCTTTTCCCCCCCATTTTTCACCTTCTATTTTTGCCCAATAAATCTTCCGCATATTTCTCACCTTCTGTTTCTGCTCGATGAGCCTGTCGATGTCGGAGTCGAGTGTGTCAGACGATCCCTGCAGCTGCTGCACGTTGATCTGCCGCTGCTCCAGCATCGACGACAGCTCCCCCTGGTTCTCGCGCAGACCCTGGATGTCCTCGTCACAGTTGTTCGCCTCCTGGAATACATACATGGGACGTGAGGCTCGAAGTTTTGTAAAGCTTTTACATGTTTATGACCTGTGCTTTTATATGTTTACTTCCTGGGATACTCGTACATTTTATCATTATTTATTTATTTTATCATTATATATATCATTATATTTCCTCTTTTTTTTAAACAATTGAACTTTTCAAAGCCCTTTTTTGTTGAGTGAAACATATCATAAAGCACACACACAAGTTTGAGTAACTTGTAATAAAGCAAATCTTCTTTTATTAATTTAAATGCAACAATGAATGTTTTAAAGGTCAAAGGTAATACATTGCATTTTAAACAGAAAGAAAAATGAAATCTTTAATCTACGAACACTCACACACTGTTTAGTTTAAAAAAATAGATATATAAGTGTACTTGTATGGTCTGCTTGATCTTCTTGCGTGTCTCGTTCATCTGTCGCTCAAATGTTCCCTTGGTCAGCACCTTCTTGTTCATCTTCTGTTGGGCATCACCTCGCGTTACAATTGTGTCACGCCTGCAACACATTTACAAATGAACATTCATGTTATTTATGTTGATACATGTGTAGCAAACAATTTGAAATCTTGAAATCATAAAATATTTTTAAACGTGATGTAACTATGGTGTGCACAGTTGATGATGGGAAAAAATGATAATATTTTTACCAAAAATAAATATATCCAATGACAATAATGAAAGACATCACAAGAAAACAAAAAGTTTACCTCGGCATTTGTCAAGCAAAACAGAATTTAAACAAAAGAAATGAACTTTCCCCGGTAAGTACATAAACTGTCTACAATTCTTCATAAACCAAGCTGAACATGGTTTGTTTACAGAAAAAAATGAATTGTCCAAAGAGAAATTAGCAGATGTGTAAAACAAAGATCGGCCCACACCGCCCACGAACTGCCTAGTTAAATGAAGATTGCCCGTACCTGGATACAGCCTTCTCCATCTCCTGTATCATCTTCTCCTGCTGCTTCATCAGCTGGCCGTAGCGCACCTGCATGCGGTGAATCTCCGACTTCATGGCGCGCACCTCGCCCTGCCCCACCTCCGAGTCCACGGCCGCCCGCGTCTCACGTGCCAGCTGCGTCTTCTTCTCCCATAACATGATCTGACGCCTGCAGGGAGGTAGAGAAACATGTAATATAGATATTACAAGTACATAAAAAAAATGTAACACAATAGTTCCTCTAAAACAAAACCTACATACATGTACTTTTTTATGTGAACTGATATTGCAATTAGTCAATTCTTGACTCATTAATGTAAAAATCAGACCATTTAGACAAATGAAACAAGAAATAACCATGTAGACTCATAAATGTAAATGAAGAAGCAACATAAAGGTGCAAAGAGGGTTCTGTACGCCCCAGTGTACGTACTCTGCCTCGACGAGGGAGTTGAGTAGCCGCTCCTTCTCCTCCTTGAGGCCGTCCAGCGATGCCTGCAGCTCCAACGACTCCTGCTCATGGTCCTACACAAACACAGTAAAAGGGTTTTAAACCAATTGCTGAAACTACCATTTTCTTTGATAAATGATAAAGCGCAAGTAAAAACTATTTTTTATTTTTTATTAACCATCAAAGTTTATATGGAGTAAGGTGATAACGTAAGAATAAAATACTTTACATAGGTGATATATATATATTTTTTTATAAAAAACTTTGACATAACATTGTGTTTTTTTCTTCAAAATCAACACTTTGCATGGCTATGTACTTGTATTACAACTACAAGCAGGAACACAATCTTTAATATAGATTGAATATTGCTTAGAATAAGACTAAATAAGGTGTGTCCCACCTTGAGTGTGTTGACGAAGTCGTTCTCACGAAGGATGTTGTCCTGCTGTAGGGAGACCTGCTGGCCGTGTTCACGGTGCAGCAGCGTGTTCAGCTTGATCATGTCGTTCTGCATGTTGCTAACGCTGCGCTGGATCTCATACGTCTCACGCCGCTGACTGTCAATCTCCGCTGTTATACATATTAAACATTCTCATGAGATGCATGCAATATGGAAGAAAAAGAAATAAATTGAATGAAAACGTAAGAATAAAACTTCATTCCATAAGCTGCCATTTTTTTTAACATGAGTTCCTACAGGGTACATAAACTAGTTTATACAGAAACAATAATCAAACACAGTGAGCTCTTACATTCTGTGCGAGCCTTCTTCTGTGTGAGGATGGTCCACTGTTTCTTCAGCTTGGTGACGTCAGTGGCCTGCAGCTCCTGATCCTTGCTGAGTCGCACCAGCTCCGTCTGTTGACGCAGCCACAGCTGTTGGAGCTCAACGATCTCCTGGAGCCGCGCGTCGATCGACTTCTGCAGCGAGTTGATCTGGATCTCCAGTGGCCCCAGTTCCACACCCTGAAAACATGTGTGAGGTGTATCAGTACTGAGTTGTTAACACTGTCATTCAGTTCATGCAATATAGATTTATTGTAGAAATAGAAAATGTGTGATCCTAAATGTAAGCAAATTCAACCGTTTATCAACACTGATGAAAGGCAAAATATTAAGATCCATTTACATTTCTAATTGGTATTTTCAATGTTGTTAATTTCCTTTATTACATTTGTACATGTTTTAAATTACCTTAGCCATATGGTAAATATGATTTGTAAATTATCACTTTGCAAGCCACAGGTACTTAAATTATAACTGCAAGTTAAACGAACGCGATTCTTTTGACAAACTTATGGGTTTTTTTTACAAACTTTACAAAATCCAACTCACCCCAGCCTTAGAGATCATGACTTCCAGTCTCTTGTTGAACTGATCAATGAGGTTCTGTTTGCGCTCAATGATGGCGTTCCTCCTCACGATCTCCGTCTCGCTTTTCGAGATGATCTCGTTCTGGCGCGCAATTTCATTATCAAGTTCCGCGGATATCTTCTGGAGCCTCTCGATGCGGGCCTTTACGTTCGACACTTCCAGGGTGTTCTGGGAGATCTCGTTCTCCACCTCCGCCATCTGCGTCTCCTGTAATAGGCAAGAAATCAAACATTTTTAGGATGCAACAATTTTCTAACTAATGTTGTTGAGATTGCACAGTCTTGAGTTTGCAAATATGTCATTACATAAACAAAGCCTATAATGGAGGTAAAATATAACTGCTGGCATTACATTTGCAAAAATACCAAAAAAGTGTCCAAAACGCAAAATTAAGACTACCACAAAGAATATTTTTACAGAACAGCATGTTTTTTAAAGATACATGTACAGCAAATGGTGGACATGCATTAACTGTATAACTGACCAGCTGTTTGGTGAGGTCGCGTTTCTTGCCGGTGAGTTTCTTCGTGTACTGTGCAGCCTTGTCGAGGGTGAGTTGGGAGCGCATCTTCTCCATGATGTCATCTTCCAGCTTCACTTTCTCCAGATATTCTCTCTCTATCTGCTTCCTCAGCGCATTCAACTCATTCTCTCGCAGGGTCTTGTCCTGGAAATTGATGACACAACATGTCATGGTTCAACTAAGATTCTCATAAAGCAAAGAAACTATGTTTATGATTTTGTTTAAAATATGTGTCAAAATAATAAGAACTATATAAAAAAATTAATAAAAGCTAAAATTCAATATTTCTATGGCAGCCAAAACAAGAGTGATCGAACGATAATGGAACCACAAACTCAGATAAAAAATATACATCACAAGCTTAAACTTCACATTAAATAAATACTAGTCAGAAGAAGGGCACTTACAGTCATAGCCCTGTTGAGACTCTGCTCAGTCTCGTGCAGAATCCTCGTGTACGTAGCGTACTCTGACTTCAGCGCATCGTGCTTGGCCTGGCACTGAGCCAACTGTTTCTTCACGGTGTCGATATCCCGCTCGGTCTTGTTGAGGATGAGTGTGAGTTTCTCGTTCTGCTCCTGCTCCTTCTGGATGGACTTCTTGTAGCCCTCAATCTCTGTCTCCAGTGAGAGCACCTTCTGCTGCTGTTGGCTGCAATCAACAAGAGGAACACACTATTACTGTGAAATTTAATCACTCACTTACAAATCAGTTCTGTGTTTTCACTTAGGAACTGACATTATTTTGTGTATCTCATATCTAGGACTTCAACAATAATTATAAAGGTACGTAAAGTGTGTAAAAACAAAGAGTAGTTATGGTATCAGGGGTTAGTAGAGTAAGCTGTATAGCTTTCAATCCCTGACCATTATGTACTACTGGACACAACAATACTAAATTTTTTAATAAAAACTAAATTCTCAATTTAATCATAGTTGAAGTTGTGAAGAATATTTGGCATATACCTGAGAGCCTCCAGCATAGCGGAGTGGGCTTCATCTCTCCTGCGCATGCCGATCAGGGAGGAATTCCACTGCTGGTATAGCTGCTTCTTCTCCAGGCTGATGGCCTGTCAGTACAGAATATTAGAGTAATACATCGGTAACATATCAACAATCATGCATTGTAAGTCACAAGCATTTTGGTTTCCGCCTTTTTCAAGATCACATGAGTAATAACAAAGAATGTGACGCTATAAGGCAGAAGTAATTAACATCATATTAAAGTTTTAAAGTAAAGAATGACACAATTTTTTATAAAGCATGGAACAGTGGAATTCCAAAATTTAGTACTCCTAATATGCATGTTTATTGAGTGATCAAGTACATTTTTCTGACTACAAAGTAATAGTAAGTATTCCAAAAATAGTACTTATAATTCTCGACTACGAGTATCCCATGTCTGTACCTCAATCTCCATGTGTGCCTCCATGAGCTGCTCCTTGGCGGCCTTGGTCTCCTCCAGCTGTGCCGTGAGCTGGGCCTCGTACATCGCGATCTCCTCCTTCAACTTGTCCACCCGCTCCACCAGTCGGTCCACAAACAGATCCTACACACAGGCAAACATAGATGAGCTGCGTCACCATTATCTACACAAACGCAACATTTTTATAGCTTACTGGTGAAGTGCCTAACTCCAGACTGTGCCTAAGTTGAGAAAATTGTTAAAAATATTCCAGTGTCCGAAGATGGTCACTTTACCATTCAAATTTCTGTCTAGCTTTTCTGAAAATCTACCATTATTGTTTTTAAAATAAAAGTCTTCTTGCTGCACAACTTTTCTAGCAAAAGTATATAAATTTTAGGTTTAAAGTTTTTAAGAACGACAAAAAATCCCTGTCACTACTTTACAGTACCTGTTTCTGTTTTTCTGTCTCTGCTTTGTTGACCTCTGTTTCAGCCTTCTCTGCAGCTCGCCTCATAATGGCGATGTCAGATCGCACATCTTCCTTCGCGTTCTGCATGTAGAACAGACGCAGAGCCAGGTTCTCTACCTCACCCTGCAACTCAGTAGCTGAAACACAATACATGAAAAAATACTAGAAAATCAGTTCCCTGGACAATTATTTATATGATAATGAAATCGCACATAAAATACCCAGCCTAGAATGTACATGTACTATCAAAATTCATTATCTGGCCTATCATTTATCAAAAAATGAAATTGTACATAAATAGAATCTGTGTACAAATCATTTTAATAATTCAACCGGCAATGATTAAGGCTTAAAAAGACAAAGCAATGAAATTTAAAGCAAGTTTCAAAAGGTAAAAGAACCTAGTTTACCTTTCTTCTTCTCCTGATTGGAAGAGTACTGCAGATCTTTGTACATATTCCTCACATCCTCCAGCTGTTGTTCCTCCTGCTTGCGTACCTGTTGCACCTCTGAATGTTCATCATGATTCTTCTCTAGCATCATCTGATAGCGTGCAAGCTCCTGCTGGATGCCGTACAGGTCCACACCGAGATCCTCACGCTCCTTCTTGCGTGATCGGAGAGACTCCTCAAGCTCTCGAAGCTCAAGAGTGACTTTCTCGTTCTGGCGTGACAACTGCTTGTTGAGTGCGGTCTGGAAGCGCTTCATGAGAGGATGGTCCGGCTCTAGCACCACCATCACGTTGCTCTCAGCGTCGCTGCCTTCATCATCTGACCCTCCATCCTCCTCTTCATCATCTTCATCCTTTAACAAGAGTAGAAATAGTTTATTCACTAGTTGTGTTATTGTTTTATCAATAAGCTTAAAGCAAAAGACATCAAAGCAAGCTTGAACTAGAAAAAAAGAATATTAAACCGATAAGGAAATAATACATATTTATTTATACAAAATGACATTTTTGAAATAAAAAGATTACTATATCTGAATCAAATTCATATATTTCATGCAATACGAGATCATGTACTTTATTAACTGTTAAATTTATAATATTTTTAAAGTCACAAAAAAGCTGCAGTATGTACCTCCTCATCATCATCCCCAGAGCCGTCATCTCCGCTGTCACCCCCATCAGGAGGACCGCCATCTGCTGGCATCAGCTCCTGGTTACCTCCATCTTGGTCTTCATTAAAATCCTCACCCTGCAGCTGGTCCATGTCAAAATCATCACCCCCTGGAGCTGTAAGAATATTAAATACAACATCAATACATGTGTAAACCACATACATGTACTTACAACATTTAATATATAAACTTGACTAAAAAACTTAACAACTACTAGGCAAAACACAACATCTAATTAAGAAGCATTATATATTACACTATTTACCTGGAGATTGCTGATTGGCTGACCCAGGACGGTCTGAGGCTGGGCCTTCTTCTTCATCTTCAGGTTCTAGACCCTGTAAATAATAATCAATATAACAGATTTTTAAGGTTCATAAAAAAGATATGAATTTAAAGTTTTGTGTTTGTTAATTAAAATAAACTAGAAGTCATGGTTGTCTACAACATATTCATACGCTAAAAAGGAATAAAATCTAAAAACCTGAGGAGATGGGGCCTTTTCCTCTACAGGTGAGGCCTTTCTACTGCCACGAGCACTGCCAGTCTCAGATGGCTGTTTTGCTGATGTGGGCCTGTTAGAACCACCAGACTTGGCTGAAACGGGCCGGGAGTCTGGTTTTGCCGACACTGGCCTGGAGTCTGGCTTGGCTGACACAGGTCTTGAATCTGGCTTGGCAGAAGGTGGTCGCGAATCTGGTTTTGCAGAAGTTGGTCTTGACCCTGGCTTGGCAGAAGTTGGTCGCGACTCCGGCTTTGCAGATGGTGGTCGCGATGCAGTTTTAGCGGATGGTGGACGAGAAGTTTTTTGTTCTGCTGCCTCTTGCTCTGACTTCTTAGAGGCTGCCGAAGCCGGTCTGTGTAAATAAACATTAAATTTTATTTGAGATTCTTAAATATAATTTTGTATTGTAGAGAGATTATGTCGTTTTATTCTATAGTAAAGGAACACTTGGTGACAATTTTAGGAAAGTTTGAATTAAAATCTATTGAAAAAACTCGTAGAAACATGGCGACAACTGATTTTCTTGTATAAAATTAAATGAATTGTTTATAGATTCTGTTATCTGACAAACGAAGCTTACATCCATTAGATTAAAACCATCGCTTCAGCTTTAAATAACAGTTCAAATGTAACCCAAAATTGACATACCGATCTTCTTGGTCCGCCATATTGTTTTGGAGTTGCTAGCAGGAAATAACATTACAT
>Ga0224511_10003092_pt1 | contig 11744 bp, 9 predicted proteins | sample SF_May12_sed_USG_2_FD_169988 | JGI IMG/M metagenome (GOLD analysis project Ga0224511, IMG submission 169988) | Sediment microbial communities from San Francisco Bay, California, United States - SF_May12_sed_USGS_8_1 | ecosystem: Environmental > Aquatic > Marine > Sediment | place: USA... | reverse complement strand
CTTTGTCACCATAGGTTCAAATGACCCCAAACGTGTTATGCATGTTTATTGCAATGACTCGAAGGAATGTGGAATCACATTGCTAATAACTGTAAAACAAAAAACTAATTAACATATTTTATGGCGATTAAAAACAATTCGTCACGCGACACATCCGTAGTTCTAGTTTATTTAAAAATTTAAATCACAAAAGAAACTTATAGAAATAAATTTACTTCAAATAGTTTCTATTGATTACATGGCGTGTGCTTAAAGCTATAATAACACATGAGCAAGAGTCGTTTGATATAGATTTGTCAAAATTCTTTAACATTTGCGTTCGCGAACATGCGCGCTATGTAAAATATCGCATTTTTTTCAATTTCTATAGCCATCATGCTGCTTTTTGCAAGTAATGCAAAATAAATCTTTGTGTCTCAGGTTTGACTCTAGTTGGAGTTAAAACAATTATGTCATAGTTATTTTTAAAACCCACAAAGCGTGTTTAGTTTATACTAATTTATTTAAAGCAGCTGACCTCCAGATGCTAAAAAAATAAAACAATACATGCAAAAAGAAATAAAATAAATTAACGGTAAATACTGGTCAACTTATGTTCAGTGAAAAAATTACTGACCCCTTTATTCAGGTGAAAAAAACAAGACAAAATCGTTGGTAAAACATTGTTTTTCTTTGCATAATATACTGCCTTTCAAACGCTGTAGCCGTTATGTTAAAGACGGTTTCGGTAGTAAGATTTGCGCACTTTGTTTGCTCATGATTCTCTTCAAAAGGGAGATAACTAGACTGGTATTCTGGACAACGCGAAATTCGGACAAACATTACCAAGCGCATTGACAAAACCGAAATAATGTCTCAAATATTTAGAGTCAGGAAACGATATGCTATGAAATCATTAGCTGAACGAATCATAATCCTAAATTCAGTGAGTAAAACATGTAAGCCAGATGTAAGCTTATTATTGTCATAGAATCATAATTTTATTATTCAGCGGAGAACACCACCCCTATTGAACAAAATGAGTAATAACTTAAAAACGAACATTGCTACTCTAATATTTTTTTCTGATTTTATGTAGAGAATACTTTTGAGTATAAAATAAGACATTTCAAAAAAAATTCTTGGTAACGTTTTTTAGATATTCAGTGAAAAAGTCGAAAACATAATTTTTTGATTACATATTTTATGTCGGAGTTTTCATTTTAAATAGCATTAAATAATTTATATATGTCATGTTGTTCTCTTTTTTTGAATATATTTGTTGCTTCTTGACAGATAAGTTAATATTTGTAATGAAACCTGTGTTTATTGTCTTTTACATGTTGAAAAATAGGTTTTCTTGTATATAAATTGTACCGCGATATTTGTGAAAAACAGCAAATACCCATGGGTTTATTTTTCGAAATTACTCAAAAACTAAGGTTGCAACCCCATTTTTTCTTCTTTATTTGAACTAAGCATACTTTAAACTACAAATTGGGAGAAAATAAAAAAATTCTTGGTAGGAATCTTACTGTAGAAATCGTCTTTAAGTAGAAATTATATCCCGATGGCAGAAAAGCGAATTGTCTGTTTGTCTGAAAATATGTAGGTTTAAGCCGTTATTTTGAATTTTAACAACTATTATAAAAGAAAATTGAAAAGATATATTGAAATATTTGTATACCTTATGCATATCTAGTATGTTCTGGAGGTCAGCTGCTTTAAGGGCGATTGCATAGCAAGTTATCACAAACTTATATTAATCACTCTCGAACGTTTATTCCAAATGGAATCCATATCATATTTGATGGAGGTTTGAGAAGATACAGAACGAGACCTATCCTTTTACGATGAACGCTAAGCAATGAAGTATTTGTTACCATTTTATATCGTCTTTGGTATGACGCACAACTGCGGCTCCCGCGAACCCCAGGCCAATTGCAACAGTTCAGGTGTCGTTGGAAAGCTCTTGTCCCGGGCCGTCGATACCTGTCGCGTTAGCGCCACTCCGGGGCCCATCGGCTTACTCCCCGGCAAAAAACGCGTGCGCGATCGACGCCACTTGTTAAGCCCGTTCCACAGACACCTGGTTCGCCGAAATCGTTTTGTCCAGTCTCGAGCTATAGCCGATGGCGAGGCACCGTTAGGTCATCGCAAATGGCGACTTACCGGATTCTTCGGCGACAATTTTACAACATCGCTATGCCGTAGCCACACCTTTCTCACGAACGTGTTGGCGAATCGGCACGTTGGCACATGATTCTATTGCCGTTTAAGCGACTCCCCTTTACCAAGATATTCCTTTTCAAAACCCCAAAAATGTTCTCCCTTACGCATGACCCGGGCGAAATTACAGCCAGTCACTTGCCGAGTATAATCACTTTTTTCAAGAACGCTGATTATATAGTGTTACCACTGTGCTTTTACTTAGTGATAATTTTTTTTTTAAAAACTTGGTCAGCATTAGAAATGATGTAGTCTTAAGTACTGGGTTTAATTCTCAGTAGGACAACAGACAGTACGTCGGATTTCCCATTTCAAAATATTCATTATTAGTTTACCAATGAACGCATTAGCGTCTACTTGGACAAATATAACGTCATATCCTGGAATACAATGGATTACTCTGTTAAACAAATAAGCCACATGTCAACGGGCGTAGTTAAGGTATCCTTCGTCTAATGAAGCAAAGGTTCAGCCTTTTGATCTTTCTATTAAATGCAATTGTGTCCGTCCTCCCCCCACAATATACTTGTTAACAACAGACAACGTTGCCATGTCTGTGGCTAAATCTATTCACATACAAATTAATGACAATGTCATGGATCTATCACCTATTAACGTATCTAAAATAAAAGGAGAACATTTTTTATGTTGAAAATCGTGATTTGTTTAATTTTAACAATGTGTATTATAATAAAGTGCAAATCAAAGCTTCATGCAACAAACACGACTGTCAAATAAAACTGATAAACGAAACCATTCAATACATTTCAACATATTTAAAGGAAAAGGGAGGATAGCCACTAAATCCAATGTTACACGCAATATCTTAAATACAGCCGTTGACATTGTTGACCAAGTAGTGAGTCGCCTCAATAATGCGTGCCTACAAGCCACAGAATCTCCACCAGTTCCACGTCACAGTAATGAACTAGTATGAGCTAGCAGTGCACACACTGGATGGCGGCTGCTGTTATTGTGACTGCTGCTCGAGTGAATACTGCAGGAATCTCCATTGAAACGCCGAGTAGCGCGCCACTTCCGGTCCAGGGGCCCCTGCTTCCCGCACACTGATCGACGCGTCTCTACACGGGCCGTTGATACTCGTCGCGCGTGCACCACTTCGGGACCTGTCGTCTCGCTTTCCGGCAAAAAAACAAATGCACAACTTCCGGTCTGTTGGACCCACTTCCAGTCGTAGCGGCAATTACGCGTGCGCAATCGACGCCGCGTGTCTAGCCCGTTCCACAGACATCTCGTTTGACTCAATCGCTCAGGCCGGTCGCGAGTTATAGTCACTGCCCGATGCCGGTTTTTCATGATGTGTGGCCCCACTTCCGGTTGGACATCTTCCTTATAGCAGCCCTCACCGAGATTCGTTTCTGGCTATGACTCGAAGTGCAGTGCACAAAAAACCATAACTCTACATTGTTTTTCAATTATTTTACTTTTGATTATTCGTCAGGCGACACATCCAACTCGTGGAGTTCTAGTTATTCTTATTCAATGATTGCAGGTAGAATTGTACACAGGTACAAAAATGTGACATTGTCATTAACCAGCTTCTATCTAGAGGTAACTTTTGAACTGTTCATATATTTCTGAATTGACTGACTCAAATCCTTGTAGACGAGATGATTTGTATGCAGAGAACACATGTGCAGATATCCATGAAATGTCTGAAAAATGGTCGAAACATCCTTGTAGAATCTACTTTCACACGTTTCATACATAATCATTTCCTCTCTCATTTGTTGTCATCTAGAATCCATAGCAGTGTCCATGATCTGCACCATATTTCTCAGGTTTGTAGGAAACTAACTGTGGGACAGCTGCTGGCATTTTAAGAATTTGAATGCTTTTCATTTCCCTCCATCCTGTAACAAAGTCATTCAAGATTTTATTTGAACATGTAACCACACCTTTTTAAGTTTAATAAAGTTTGTGTTGTACAAAGGCGTGTTCCCACTGCCGATCAAATTCACTCGACTTGTGTTTTCACTTTAAGTCCAAAACACATTTTTGTCACAAAGTTGCACAACTCCTTTTGCAGTCTTAACTTATTAAGTATACTAAACATATTGCAAGATTTAGGATTATATGGGTATAAAGATTCAGAATAAACATCGGTAACTAAAAGAAATTATGCAAACCATGCTAGTTTCTGCGTTGAGTGAACTCTGGGTAGATGTTGGCGTTTCTCATCTCCTCATTCAGAAGGTTCTTTCGTCTGCAAGGTGTGCCGCCTAATGATGTCATCTAGAACAATTTCCTCTCTTGAGCAGCGAACATCACATTTAGGACAGTTCACCTCTTTTGCTGTAACAAAATGTAATTCTTACAGAAAACAATTCGACAGCATTCAAACATATAGTTAAATAAATATTTTCCATTTGAACAAGTTTAAATTCTAATACTGTAAACGCATAACTTATTGATATATTTTCTTCTTTCTTTCTTTCTTTCTTTCTTTCTTTCTTTCTTTCTTTCTTTCCATTCTCTTAAGAAATCTTGTGATTTGCTCCACAAACTTGTATTTAAAGATGCTGTCAATCAATCGCCTAACATAGTTACTCACATAAACACCTTCTCATACTTAGCTATAGGGTATGAATTATTATGATATGTTTACTAGTCCTTTTTAGTATTGACACTCCTCTACAATGGATCAGATACTATTTGACTGATAGAACCATAAACGTTATTTTTTAACAATAAAACATCAGAAGAGGAGAATCTGTTGTTCGGTGTCCCCCAGGGGTCTTGTGCTGGTCCGGTCATTTTTACGCTGTACATTGCTGCACTGAACAGAGTCGTGCAGTACTACCCAGTCCAACTACATGGTTATGCTGATGACCACAAAGTAGCCATCTAAATACAAGCAGGAAATATTGAAAATATGACATATGCTTTAGAACAGCTGTCTTCTTGTCTTGCTGACATCTCAGTTTGGATGGAAAAACACAAACTGAAAATGAACAACGACAAAACTGAAATAATTATGTATGGAACCACATAACAGTTGGCAAAAGTAGACTAATCTGGTATTATTGTCGGTAGTTGTTACGTGCATGTGTTGACCGTGTGAGAGATCTGGGCGTTCTGTTTGATGTTAATCTAAATTTTTACAGGCACATCAGAAAAAAGTGTCAGATTGCTTACTCCCAATTGAAGAACTTGAGATCTATTCGTTACTATCTATCACAAAAGTCAACTGAAATTCTAGAACATAGATTAGTGCATGCGCACATAGATTTCTGCAATTGACTGTTTACTGAAGTCCATCATTATCAGATTAACAGACTCCAAAGACTACAAAATCTGGCTGCTCGATTAGTACTAAACACATATGATTAACATAGCTCCTCACTTTTAAAATATCTCCACTGGCTTCCAGTTAGAGCAAGGATTATGTTCAAGATATTAGTTCTTGTTCATCGGGTCATCCGTGGATCAGCTCCGACATACCTTGAATCATTATTTACGCATGCGAGAAGGAACTATAGACTGAGATCCAATGACTGTGAAAACTCCCCACCGTTGCTTGTGTCACGACGTCGAACTAAGCTATCGGATAGATCCATCTCTGTTGTTTGACCTAAATGGTGGAACGCCCTACCAAGACACTTGAAAAACATTGACTCCGAAAGTTAATTCAGAAAAAATAAAGACCTATCTATTCAAACAATTCCATTCATAAATGCCAAAAACCGTGTACATATTTTTAATTGGACATCGGGCATCTGTTTTTAATTGGACGTCATATTGACATTATAAACTGTGTACAGCGCAACAGAATATAATTATAATACGTTGCGCTATATAAATACCCATGATTGATTCTAGTTAGGGATCTATGTCATGATTACCAAATTTGGCCTCTTCTTTAGGCTGTCATGGCTTTGCTCTTCAGATGTAGTCGGTCTTTACGCAAATGTATGCTTTATCAAATGACATATATTGGTTTATAAATAACTTATTCATTAATAATTAAGTAACCCATTTTGACAAATAATCTTAATCAACTTAACAAAAAGAGTGTACATATTTTTGTTATGGTGACTTTTGTGGTTTCACTATACTCTAACATTTTAAATGCACAGATAAGAAATCATATCTAAAATAGTTTTATTTATCTATAAAATAATATTTTAATAATTGAGAAATTAACATTTTGTGGCAAAACCTATCAATTAAATTTCAACTGATTCACAAGTTCATCTTTTTAATACTTATTACCAATACAATTATTTGTGTTTACGGAATGACAAAGCATCTTGAATTTTAACATGTCCTTACCTAAATACATAAATTCACATAACAAATTATTATTATAAAAGCAACTGTACTCACAACACTTGCTCCATTGATCGGACGGCAAGAAATTCTGGTTGCTACGTTCAGAACTGTCAATTGATGCATTTCCTGACCAGGTGCTACTCTGGCTCATATACATGTCAAAACGGTTTATGGTATAGGGTTTCGATTAATTCAGGAACTACAAAATAACCATGTTTTGTTTTTATATATGCAGCTTATGTCATTTTAACGCCATTATAAATTTTATATGGTGAGTAAAAATCATTTTTACCTTAATTTTTCTGTACTCACAATTATAGGTATTCCCAAATGAATGTGAATTCTATAGCCCTTAACAGTATTCTCTTAATCTGTTAATTTATAAAGGAACACATTAGTTTTATTGTACAACGGTAATTGTAGGTATGAATTGTACACTCTATAATACTTCTTTTCAAGACCTGTCCTATGTGATCACCTTCGTCTTCCGACGTTCTTGAATTATGCTGTGCTGCTCTCTGGATCTTTTTGGATAGCTAGACAAATTCATTTTGTTGCATTTATTTTGTGTTTCTCTGGAAATTACTTGTAAACTGTAATCTAATCTTAGCAATAGTTTCACATATAGAGCACACTGCAAAATGTTGAAAGACCCTATTGCTATAAAATAACTATTAATTAAATTAAAAGTATACAACTGAGTAGAAATATTTAAACAACTGAGCTTCACCCACTTGTGTAGCAAAAGGCTACACACATGATACAAAAACAAAATGATTCTTGAAAACATGCATCATCAGGCCATTTTCTAGATTTTTAAAGTAACAGCCTCTTTAGAACATTGTTGTAGCGCACAGTGTTTGCATAGGAAAGGGATGCCCGCCACTTGTACTGGAAAATAAAATAAAATTATTTTCACATGCAATTACCTTGGCCTGGTACTCATGCAGTGCCAGTTCATATAACAATCATTGTCAAATAATTTTATAAAGTTGTAGTACTTCTGGTTCTAGTTTGAAGTTTTACTTTCCCTTTCATCAGTTTAATTTAACAATGACACACTTATAATATACACCTAATAACCTTGTTGGATCACATCGCCCACCTTAATCGTCTGGGAGTTGGACCCGGAAGCTTGATGTTTTTCTCGTAGAGCCGCCAGGTACTCTTTCTTCCAACGTCCCCAGAACTGGTGTATACCGCAGCGGTGGCTCAGTTGTTCGAGCGTTCGCCCATGAGCGGGAGGTCGTGGGTTCGATCCCCGACCGCGTCATACCAAATACGTTATAAAAATTGTACCAGATGCTTCCTTGCTTGGCGCTTAGCATAAAATGACAGGTCTGGCTTCTCTCTCCTCTCAAACCTCGTTGGATATCATACGGAATGAGCGGTCTAGAGGATTTAATATAAGTAAGAATAACTTGTTTCGCAATCGAACTTTAATTAATAGGTTTAAATCAACTGGTGTATGATGTGTGTTTTCCTCCTGGTCAAATCACAGTGTTGTCTGACTAACATCGGCTGTGACATCAATATATTCACTTTGTGGAAGACTTGCAGAATACATGAATACTAGTGTATTTTAGAAGGTGATCGCTTCCGCTTCATCAGCAAAACTTGTTAGTATGTTGTCAAAGTACAAGTCTCTGTGAAGAATGCCGCTAACCCAGTTTTCTTTATTTCTAAATGTTTAAGAAGCGTTGCGTTCAACATAAAGGGTAAGCACTTCGCATCACAGAGAACTGCCTTGAAGCGGTATGTTATGAGCGAGCTGGTTGGATCTTCTGGGTTGCTTAACCACCACATCGCGATTCTCTTCGGCTAACCGAACATGAAGAAATGCCTTCTCGATGTCGGTAGATACAGCAACTGGGTGACGTCTTAAGCGTAGAATGATGTTTGTAAGATCGTTGAGATTTGGAGGCTCCGACGAGAGACAGTCATTCAGACTGAGATGCTCTGATGTCATCCTACAGCTGCAGTCAAAGACGATACGAATTTGTGTTGTCTTTGACTCCTTCATCACCCCGTGATGTGGAATGTAGTGAATTATCGAAGAAGAACTGGACTTGCCCACCGTCTCTATGAATCCGCTGCGTTCTTGCTCTGCTATAATATCTTCGTACCTTTTAAGGAGATGCTTGTCTTTGAAAAGACGGCTCATGGTTGATTCTGTACGTCTTTTTGCAATGTTTATGTTTGTTGGTAAAGACGTTTTCTCTTTGGTCCATGGTAGCTTCGCAACATAGTGTTTATCTTTAAAGGATACATTCTTCTCCTGATATTCTTCAAGAATGGACCTCTCGTCTGTCTCTGTTGGCTTTTGATTTATCCCTTTAGACTCCAGTTTCCAAAACCTTCCCATGTCGAATGATGTAGTATCCGGTAAACTCGTGATAATATTCATCATGTGTGATTCTTTGTCGGCCTTTGTTGATTGGAGAGATCCGGAGTGGAGATATTCCAACTTGGAAGCCACTGCTGTTGACCCCCTTCCACGCACTATGTGATTTCCAACGATATCCCAATAGAAGTCTGCTCCAATTAACAAGTCATGAAAACTGGAAAACTGATGGAGTGCGCCAGTTTAAGATCCCTCAAGTAGGGGAGTTGCTGGATTTGTTGAGGGATGTTTTGCAGTGGAGCAGCTATTGTTGGTATCACCAATACATCTATAGCAATGTTCCCTGTGTCTGTTTTGAGATACGCTCTTCCTTTCTCAAAGCAGCGCCCTCTGTCCATGTTTTCACCAAAAGCTGCCAACTTTACGAATTCTCTGTTTTGCATCGGCAATGCCAGATCCGCTGCAAGGTGCTCTGTAATGAATGAGCGTTGAGCTCCTTCATCAAATAGTCCATGGGCCAGAAAGTGAAATCATCCCCCCCTGGTGGGATTTTTGTAGACCCATATATTTTTGTAGTATGGACACTTGTATTTAAGAATCTGGTTGTTGGATGTAAAATCGACGCTGGGTGAAGGCACAATAAACTTGTTTCCTTGGCAACCCATGCGATTTTTAATCAAGGACCGCAATGCATTGTGGTGTCATATTTTGGCTTAATATGTATTTAAATCAACTCAAATTGGGTCTAAATATTTAAGAATGTTCAACAATTATGTTGCTATAAAGTTCAGTTAATTACCTAATTTGCATAATTATGAATATTATTTAGAAGTTTAAATAATTCGTTATTTTTCTAAACAAATACAGATTTTGTTGCATGCACATAAGCTATGTATCAAATAACTGTCTTATTTTGTATCAAAAATGTTGTTACAAATTCGTGCTGTAAATAATAACAAAGTTTGTGCGAAAAAAAGCTTATTTAATAGCTTAAAATTACAAAATTATGAAAAGTGCCGTAAATCCGGACGTGTCACGATTCCGGATATTGCATTAAAGATGAACTACTTATGGGCGTAATTTTAAAAAAAAATGTTTAGAATTTATGCCACACTTAGTTTCTCTAAATGTCTAATAATAATATTAAGAAAATAATAATAATAATACTAATAATAATAATAATAATAATAATAATAAATATTGCCATGATTTCTTAGTGCTGGCTGGTTGTGTTGGTTCATAACACATTCAAATATTGTTTGCGAGGATAAATCAATGAATACATATATAATTTTAAATTTAGGTCAAGACAATACATGTAAATTGAATATTTTCTGCTAATAAAATAATTAAAAAAAAACCAACAGCCATACTGATTTCTTGTCAGGTATAAAAACAAGAAAACTGATGCATTTAAATGTTGTTCTGTGCAATACGCACCTACTTCTAGTGTTTTATTTAACAGAAATAAAATTCAGTTATAGCTATTTTATTAAAATGAAGCTTGATATGAGTAGTACCCTTTCTTTTGACACATTTAAGTAACTTTAAAACCTTTAAAAACCTTCGTTTGAAATTGCCTCTAGCACTAGCTGTTTTCACAACAATATTACCATATTCGTCATATGAAATATTGATATTCAAATACCCTTTTTAAGCATATTCTCTTTGTCAGTCAAACACATGTCCAGTTAGTTTGTTTTGCTCACTTTGTATACCTAACTTGCTTAGTTGAGAAACCTCCAACTCCATGCTTAGAGTCGCAAAAGCGCCTTCTAATTAGTGTTTGCTCAACGACCTTTAGCTTATTATAAGAAAAAATTCTAGCTTTTTATTATCTCTCTGCTCTTAAACTAAAATTAACCATACATTAACAAAGAATCATTCTTAACATCAACCTCCGTCGCAGATTTTTTTTAAATATGTTGCAGATCTTTTCAAGAAATTTGGAAGTACTATCAAACCCCAGATAACCACTAATGGCACTAGATAATCCTTGTTGGCCGCAACAATACATTACCCTGTCCTAAAGCAAGGAACACTGCTGCTTTCTATGTTCTGTGGCCACATAAGGTTGGTTAAAGTACCAATAAATACTAGTCCAGGCCTTTTATTGTGGTGTTCATATTGGTCAACCATCCCACACACTAGAACACTTCTTATCAGTAGATAAACGTTCACCAACGTACTTTCTTAATGTCGGGTTTAAGAATATCTAGTCTTATTTTGTCCACCTGCTGTAAAAGATGAGCCAACAGGCAACACCAATCCCCTTCAGAGTTCCAAACAAAGCTGATTAATTTGATAATAACCCCACTGGGCAAAGTGTATCCATAGCTCAGTACCTAATGTCGGGATAATTTGCCATTTTCTGGACGTACTCGTCCCTCAAATGACTTCAACGATAACAATAATAGTAAATAGTTAACAAGAATGTCAACTTATTTTTAGGTCACGAATGATCAACATGATCCTAACTACTGATACTGGTAGTATTGTTTCCAATCCTAGGGAGGCAGTAAGCTTTTTTCATTGTGTAAGTGACCGTATGCAATTCGGTTAGACACTAGCAATTAAGGCCCCATACTGATTCCATTCGGTTGACAACTTAACAAAGCCCTATGTTAACTCAACACGTGAACAGCCCTTAAACACTGTTACATTTCAGGAAACACTAGATGAAACACGTTGTCTCATACTACCACTCCCTACCAACCAAATTTAGCAAATGAGCCATAAACTAGGTCTAACTGAGGTTTTCAGCTGGGCAAGCATACTTTAAAGTAGCCTCTTCTTAGCAAAAGTTGACCATGCAAACTACTATAAGAGGCTAAATAATCAGTTCATCGTCTGCTTAAACACTAACAAAGTAGTTTTGGGAGCTAATATTAAAAAA
>Ga0224511_10003091_pt1 | contig 11744 bp, 8 predicted proteins | sample SF_May12_sed_USG_2_FD_169988 | JGI IMG/M metagenome (GOLD analysis project Ga0224511, IMG submission 169988) | Sediment microbial communities from San Francisco Bay, California, United States - SF_May12_sed_USGS_8_1 | ecosystem: Environmental > Aquatic > Marine > Sediment | place: USA... | reverse complement strand
CATTATGTCGTGTCCGCTCTATAACTCCTCTACTAATGGAAGGATTTCCTTCAAACTTGAATGACACATTCACCTCAACTAGGGGATGTGCAGAGCCCATGTTGCCCATGTGTCAGGTCAAGGTCAAAGTCACAATTAAAGGTCAAATATATTAACAAACAAATATTACACATTATGTCGTGTCCGCTCTATTACTCCTTTTCTAATGCAAGGATTTTCTTCAAACTTGAATGACACATTCACCTCAACTAGGGGATGTGCAGAGCCCATATGTTTTTTCCACAACACATCTTACCCTTGCTTCCGCTTTATAATGCACAATGGTGGGGGTATGAATCGCTTACAGCGATAGCTCTAGTTTTAATATAACAAATATTTGCGTTTGAAATGTTTTTTAGAAACAAGGGAGTTGAATGGTTTGAACCTGCCAACTCATGACCGTCGCCACCAGCTGCGATCACGAGAACTGGTGAACCAGTCAGCTACTCTTCTAGGGGAGGTAATTCAGGCACTCTCCAACTTCTACACTTACACAGAGCAGCGGTCACAGATCTACCCAGCTGACGGGAAGGTCGAGCCTATTAGTCCCATTAACACACAGGTATGGAACTATGTATTAAGATTTTTGTACTATACTCAAAACATTTATTGAGCTGTTCCAAAGCTGTTTTTGGTGAATTGTTTTATTAGTAATCACATGCCATGTTTGTAACTCGACACTATAATTTTTATATTTGTTGAATTAAATTAAAAGAAGGTTGTCAGTTGTCTATTTGACTGGTTTTCAGTTTCTTGTCATCTTGTCATAGTATTTTGATTCAAATTACAAAAAAATGTATACATAAACTGATAGCCTTTGAAAAATAACTTGTTGATGAGTATTTTTAGTTTGTGTATTTTGTCTGAAGTTGACGAAGGGCGGGTTAGACCGTACCACCTGGTACCCAGCATCACTGCCTACTTTTTAAAATAACTTGATGTTTATGTTTGTTTTCAGTTTTGCAAGCTGCTGCACGAGCACCTGTCGTACATGAGGCCAGTAGAACAGTCACTTCGAGATTTCCTAGTCACCTTTACAGATGATGCTCTAACAACACTTGTAAGGCATATTACACGAACATATTTATTCAATTTATTAATTTTGCCTAAATTTGAAATGCCCATGAACATGTCCATCATTGACAAACCACGGAATTTTCGTGCCCATTAAATTAAATGATTTCACAGTATTTGAATTTACACACTTTTCAACTTTGACGGTGTCAAATCATGGTAGGTCAGTAAATGTAATCACTTTTCTGAGGAAACAAAACCAGTCTTACCATTACCAGATCTGAAAGCTAATTGCACTACTTGCTTGTAGAATGTGAATCACATTTATTTGACATCTTCTTATATCAGCATCTCTTAGTCACACACAATTTCTGGCCATAATTCTTCCAGTTATATCTATTACTTATAAAGCAATGCAACCTTTACAATTAAAGTATCGACAGAACGTTTGAAATAACTTCTGATGCTCCTACAAATGCGGAAAAGCATGTTATGTCAAACGTTGCATGTACGCTTAGCTAGTGTTACACAAATTATTCATTCGTCTGATTGTCCCAATGACAATGTGCATAATGACGTTATGTAATTTCCCGCCTTTTGTTGGACCAAATGTCAATTCAGGTGATACGACTAACATGTTGTTGATAAATCATTTACATAAATAATCAGCCGTGATAAGGATGAAATCTGTATTCCAAACATTTTTCTATTTCATAATATGTAATGCCTACAAAGAATATTTATGACACAATAAAGCATCTTTTATTCTAATTTCTCTGAAGGAGACTGCCACGGGCCTTCAGCCATTTGCCAAGAATGTGAAGAGGATGGTTGCCTACATGAACAAACTACTGCCTTACCAGCTTCAGAGGTACGCAGTCTGTATGTCGGGAACTTTTTAATAGTTCTTTATACCTAGAGGTCCTGGAAATTGAGTGCTTCAATAAATTTTCAGACTTGATGTGATAAAAAAGAGCCTGTTATTTAGCATAACTTTACATAAGTTAGCACTGTGTTTACTTCTAAGATTTTTTAAAAACATGACAAGATTTTAAAATTCTTCCCTACTGTTGCCGCCCCATTTATCTCAGTCAATCGGGCATAAGACTCGGAATCTGAGAGCCAGGGATTAAGCCCAGCTGGGAGCAGCAAGCCTTTCATGATGATTGATACTGGGCAAAGCACTAAGTCCACTCCAATTCAGTTGTCCCTCACACCTGACTACGATGAGGGAATCATTTAATCGCTTGCAGAGTAAGGCTGCTTGTACTAGTGAACTTAGAAAGCTGGTGATATAACCTCAACAGTATTATATACTCTGGAAACCTATCAAACGCACAAAATCCTTGTGTTCCAGTCTGGAGGAGGAGTGTGCCGTGTCCTCGTGCACGTCGATGCTGCACAACAAGAACATGGACCTACACAGAGCCCTCAAGAAGCTCACCGCCGTCTTCAACAAGCTGGACACCTCCACTAGTCTCCTTGCCGCTCAGAGTAGGTGCTGCTAGGCTCATTGCTAGCATTAGAGTTGAGTAGTGGATAGGGGAGAAACAAAGAAATGCAAAACTATAGTCTAGTTATATTTTTCTGGTCCTCTGGGATCATAGATATTATGTTGTTTACATTTGAGTTCCGCTCATGTGCTAAAGGGGTGTCAGTGGTATTGCATCTTTTATTACCTTTGATGAACAGCTTCAATAAAACTGATGCTGCTGTTCTTCCCATTTTCTCAGATTAATTTAGCTAATAAATGTGACAAAAGTTGAGGATTTTTACATTATGGCTATAGTCTTAACTTTCCTTGTTGAAAATTTCTTCAGGGGACTTGTATGTCAATGAAATATAAATCAAATAGTGTTGCATCTGCATCTTCCTTTAAACTTCTGATTAAAATATAGAAATTTTGTATAATAATGTGCTAAACACCTAAATATTACAATAACATGCATTTAAGTAGAGATAAATAAAAAACATTGTTTTGCTCGGTTTTCCAGGTACGAAGACATGTGGCCACAGTCCAGCCAACCACCCCCGCATGTTCGCCATGCTCTGTGCCAACCTCGGCCAACTCCACGAAACTGTCAGAGGTAATTCACTAAGTCATGTGATTCAAGTCTGTCACCTGGATTATTGTATGTTGGTGATGTAAGACTGAGAAATGTGCTCAGGCAATTCCTCCAAACTGTCTGAGTTTATTAACTACTTCAACTTAGTCATGATTTTCTCTAGTTGTGGGACAGACTTACATTCTTGAATTAGATTTTTTCATGATGGTGATAATTAAAAGCCTTTATTGTGCTTAAATGCTGTTGATATTATAGTTTTTAATTTAGATAATGACCAACAGACAGTTTATTATATCACTTTCTAATTATTAAACTGCTGTGAGTATTTACTTTAAAGTTTCTTAGGTAAGGCTTCTAATTTTTTGTACAATTTAAAGAAACGCAGTTCACATTTTTCACTATTTGTACAGAGGTGTCAAAGCACTACAACGGCAAGGTATCGTTTGAGCACCAGATGCCGACGGCCACCCAGCGGCTCAAAACGACAGACGAGTGTGTCGTCTCCTCCCTTGTGTCTCTAGTCACTTCCACTGGCAAGGTAGGTTTATTGCTTTGCAGCTAAATACTGAAGTAAAATGTTTTGGCTGTAAAATCCCTCAGACTAAGAGATGAGTGCTACAAATTGCCACATTAGTCCAGTGGTTGTGATCACCATTTGGGAAGAGGTCGTCATGGGTTCAATCCTAGGCTGGGTTGTACCAAAGATAACAGATGCTTTATTGCTATGCACTGAGGAAAATAATAAAAAAAAACAGTTCTGGCTACTTCTTCTTTTCAAACCTATTTTAAACATTTGGATTGGATTGCATTCTAATAATTGTAGATTAGTTGTTCTATTTTTGGCATTAAAACCCCACCAGTACTTTTTAGGTCAGAAAAAGCTAAGCTCATCCTAAATTCTATCAGAAGTATTTTAGTGTTTTATATTTCTTGGTACAAAGTTTTCTGCCATGATATATCAAGTGGTACCCTGCTGTCTGTTTCAGTTGTCAACATTCCTCTCAGGCAACCAGGAGTTCTTCAGTCAACGAGCCGGGTACCGGACCAGGGGAGGAAGTGTGGGCAGTGATGCCGGGAACCAGGTGGTACGGTCTAACCCGGCCATCGTCAACTTCAGACAACGAGCAGCTCACTATATCACCTCACTGTCCAAGGTAACATATACAAGAACATTTCAACAGGTTGCAATAAATTGATCTAAAACTTTATAATAAAGATATTGATTTTGTCAGAGAAGTTTCTTTCTACCATTTATTGTGTGCCAAGCGTATTATGCTCTCTGTATGTACCATCAATAAATCAATAATAGGTTGTTATGATCCTCAAGACCTGCATTTTGTGGATCTAGGCCTATATTTTTTCTGTATGATCATAAATAGGCATTGAACTGATGGTTAATTTCCACTAGACTATGATATTGGCATGTTATATGTAGGTAATATGTACTATGATGATAGCCTATATATGTAATTGTATGTATCTCCAGCCTTGCCCGGAGTCAGTGCCCCACCACATTGCTGTACAGAACAGGAAGGTGCTGCTGAGTTCTGCCGAGAGCAGGGAGGGACTCGCCAAACAGGTAATAGTCAGTTTGGCATGGGAAACATCTCATTAAAAAAAGAAGACCAATATATACACATGCATTTCTGAAGCAGTTGGATTATGAATTCAGTTATCAAAAGTACAATGTATTATAACTAGCAAAAACTTCCTTTCACAGATAAAGAACATCTGCACTATTTATTGTTGAAAATGGCATTGTTGTTGTGGAATAAAATATATACAAACAAATACCAATATGTCTAGTTGTGTTTCAGATTGAGACGTTCCAGTCGCGGGTGGGGCGGCTGGAGCAGGAGAAGGAACACTGGATGCTGGAACACCAGCTCCTCAAGATCAAGTTTGAACACGAGGAGGAGGTGGGTGGGGCGTGGTGTGGGTGTATGGGGTGGGTGGGGGAGTTCATGATCTCGGGTGGGGCATAATAGTTGTGGGTGGGGCATTTGTTGGTTATGGGGCAGTATGGGTGTTAAGGCATGGAGTGGGTTGGTCAAATGATTGATTAGTAAAAAGAAACTATGTTTATCTTAAAAAAATAATATTTTATCAGAATCTGAGGCTATTGAGAACAATTCATGAAAACTATATTTTAGAGCATTTCTGTACATAGGAAAAATATTATGATGCAGAAAACTCGGAAACTTGAAAAAGAGCTTGAGAACACTAGTCGAGTAGAACCAGTCACCTCTATACAGGACAACGTAGAACAACCAAAACCAGCCCGCAAAGGCACTGACTCCGATAAACGGCTTGACACATCCATGGTTTGTTGTTTATTTTAGGAATCTAATCTCTGGTATTACAGTATGAAATGTATTAAATATTTGGTATTTACACCTTTGCAAAATCCACTGAAATATTAACAACATTTTGATATTCATGTTTTTTTTTGCATTTACTTAAATGATAAAGACTGAGAGTAAATCCTGTGATTGTGTTAACCATTCTCACTCTCAGTTTTCCTCACTACTGCAGCTGGGTCGTCTGGAGACCACAGCAGACGTGATGGCGAAGGTGGATACGCGGGAGCTGCTCATCAAGAACCACTTCTCCACCCGCATCAATGAGCTCACACACCAGCTGCAGACGGCGGACAGCAAATGTGTCGGCTTCCATGCTGAGGTTTCTTATTCTTTTTAATAGAAACATACCTTCTACAGTTATATGAAAAAGTTGAAAGTAAATTTTTTTTTGTGAAATTTGGAATGATGTTGAAAAACTAAATTCGACAGGGTTACAGAATGATGAGTCAAAGCTAATAACACCTCTGCTTCCTTGTCTGTAAGGTTTTAAGGTGGAACATAAATATTTATGTTAACAATGAAATTGTCAGCTCAGTCTAAATAAGTCAATAACACTAACCGCATATAAACAAAGAAGCAGATATTGACTTCTTGCACTAAGGTTAACTTACAACACACTCTCTGCTATCTTTCTTTTTTACGATTTTGAGATAAAACTGTTGACAACTGATATAATCTGTTGACAATTGTTGACCTAGTTCCACTGCAATGCGGGGCCTTGGTGCAAAGCCATTGTAACTTGTTAAAATTACATGTAGTTAGTTACATTAGTTTTGCACCAAGTCTGCAAACTGCTCTGCTGCCTTTACGCTGTGTAACTGTGTATGTTTAGTGTTCCTATGACTGTAACCTGTTCTCACCTCCCGTCCCAGGTGCGAGCCCTTCACAAGCAGATCCAGATAGCTGAGCGCTCCAAGAAGCAGTCCGAGGATGAACTCAAGGCTATGTCACAGACGTACGCACAACTCAAGGTGGGAACTGGGGGAGTCTAACAGTCGTGACATTTTAAATCCTTATAATTTATTTTGAAAATTTGCTTGCTACCAAAGACAATTCGTAGAAATGCAAAGACATATTTTAATTTTTCTGAAGTGTCTGCACATCGGTAACAGGAGTTAAATAATAAATGTTCACAAATTTTTTAATAAGATAATGGATAAGCAACAGTTTTAATACTAAAGTGAGTTTCAACCTGTCTTACGACTTAAATTGGGACAAATTACAGCAATACAAAAGGGAACAGCTTACTAACAGTGCAACAGAATAACAACAACAGTGGCAGCAATGACGTAGCCAACTAGCATGTGCTGGCGCAAGATGACGTTGCTTTTTAAGCACACCTTAATGCACATGGCACATCGCAGGATCTAGCGAAACCATTACAATATGTTCCATATTCTTTAGTATACATGTAGTGTTTTGCATCATGACATGACCAATATGTAAATCCCTATTCAGGACGAGCTGTCAACGACCAGTAAGAACTATGAAAGCCAGCTGAGCATGATGAGCGACCACCTGGCGGGGATGAACGAGAAACTAACGCAGCAGAAGGACGAGATTGACGAGCTCAGGTCACAGGCCGCCCCACAGAAATCCTCATCCTCATCATCTGCTTCCAAGGTAGGGGGCTTAAATACTAGCATATAAATTATACTTGTAGATACCCTTGTTGATTGATGTTTTATTATCGTTCTTTTCATCTGTTGAAATGAAAAAAACTATAGAAAGTACAAATGCATTCTTATGCTTTTGTTTTGTTTTAGCAGGGCTCTCTATAAATGTTAATAGAGAGCCCTGGTTTAATAAGTGACAGTAATTGTTAGGTCTATCAAATGAAACTTTAAGCTTGCACTTTTGCATTAAAACTACATGACTTTGTACTTGTAGGTTAAGAATGGTGTTTCTTTTTATTTTCAGCTCCTTTCGCTAAAGAAATCCAGGAAGTAGTTTCAGAACATCAGCATTTCCCCACCCCCCTTCTCAGGCTTTCTTCAATCTAAGCTTACCGCTTGGAGTACAAACATGTAACAGATGGATCGTTTGCTTTGGACCATTTCTTGATGTGAAGGATATTATTTCTTAAATTCTAAATCACATATTTGCTGTACTGCAATATAGTTTATGTGCAACCAGAGTCCTTAACCTCAATTTTAACATTCTTATTAATGCCAGTGAGTCAGACCTGACTGCAAACAGAATGGGCATTTTGACTTAATGATTGAATGGCAGATGTACTTAGGTGGCGACTGTGCTACTCCAGAATTGTGCAATATTGTTGTTTTTAGGTGTCTGTGATTAAAAGATTAAATGAGATGTATTCATAACTGGAAATCATGTTGTTTTTTAAAATGTCATAAAAATCATGTTTGAGTGAAACAAATGTATTTCATGATTCATTTCACTTTTTGTTGTAGAAAATAGATATTTTAACATTTGAAATGTGCATTAAATATGTATTTTTCTGTCATGGTTGTTATTTACATTGTACCATAATTAAATAATTGTTTGAATGTAATGTTAATGTCATTATTAAGAAATAAATTGAAATCAACATTGTATTCTTTCGACTTCCACCAGATTTCTATTTTAGTGTTTTCCATTGGGTAGGTGCATTTGGAGAAATCTTAGAATTTATGAAGAACAATGAACTTAAAATTCAATAAACAAGTTATGTAAAACAGATATTAGAATTTTAAATATCTATTATCAGAGATTAAAACAATTTGCAGAAGATTACTCTACCATGTTTGTCAAGGCTCCTAAATGATAAATATATCCCAACTTGATGATGCTTTTATTTTCAAGAATTTAAGTATATTGATTTGGCAGTTTACATAACATTTGAAGACATTTCAAATATTAAATATTTAGTGGATTTTTTTACATTATTTTCTTAAATATTCATTTAATAAGACACAAAGTATTTACATGATTAAGTTTCATTGCTGTTAAATTCAGAGTATACTAAGAGAGCAAAAATATATCAACCCGGTAGTAACCGCGTTTTACACAATTTGTGATTATTACCTCCCTTCGCTGATCTTTAAATCGTACGATTTTTGACAGAAAAGTTGGACATCACGACTTTACACAATGGGTTTACAAAAAATAATAGATTTCTTCAACTACTGGTATCTTCAGTATACCCTCAACACAGCCGTGTATATGTTGGAACCAACAGAGGTTAAGATTGTCAGTATCCTTTTTATTTAGCGGTGTTGAAATGGCCGTGCTGTTCCAGAGTTAGAACTGTCACAAAAGTCAAAACAGTCAAAAGTGTCAAAGTTCATATTTTTTTACAAAATCTAATTTGAATTTCTTATCTCGGTTATATTGATATAATTTAGCCTATAGTTTCGGCTTTAAAAGTCGTATGAATATTAAAGGTTTTGCCTAAAAAGTTACCACACCTTTACATGAAAATGTTGTCTCAAAACTTCATTGTTTAATTCAACACTGACAACAGTACTGGGAGGTGTCTTAAACCCGAACAGTTTTGAAGGTTTTTTGACGATATTTTTATTTTTTGTGAACAATTGTAAATGAAATTTTGAACAAACAATGTTTGATCGAAGTTTAATCTATTACCATAGCAAAAAAATTTTGATGTTTTTATTGCCACGTAAATTTACCTCGAAAAGTATAGTAGTTTTTAACCTTAATTTCAGTCTTTGGGGGTCTTAATTCCCGAACACTTTTGAATGGCTCATGTGAACATTGTGAAATTAAAACATTGTTAAAAATAATTCTATAATAATGATTTTACCTCGGAAATTCTTTGCTAACATAAAAGTTTAAATTTATTAATTTCATAATTGTCTATGCGGGCCTCATTACTGCACATGCGCACTGTGACGTCAATCCCCCGCATGCTACATTAGAACTTTTAAACAGAGATGTAAACAAACATAAATATTTTGTGAAATACCAATCTCACAACAACCCTTTTTGGTAGTTATTGATAAATTAATCGTCTTTAACCATCAGGGCCATAAAAAGATCGGTCGCGGTAAGGAAACGCATGTTTTAGCAGGTGTTCGGCTTTTAGGAACTGTTCGGGTTTAAGACACTTACCAGTAACATTTTATTCCTGAATGTAAGCCTAACCTTTTTTCTGTTACTCTGTAAAGAAAGATGTTGAATAAATTTTAGCATGTAACTGTTATATACAAATTGAATAATTTTATTAAAACACTTGTGCTTAAGCCACAAACAAAAAAGATTTATTATTATAGTGCATCAATTGGTGATATTCATATTGAATTGATACATTTTTGGTATCCTTAACCATTATGTAGATTCTATTGTGGTAGCCACGATAGCCATTTTCTTGTATTCAGCATACATATTCCTGCCAGGACATGCAATCATGATGCTGCATTTCTTTGAATGGCTGTTCAACATGGAGGGCAGTGTTACTCCGACAGAGAAAGTCTCCTGAAACTGAAGCGACTGACAATTATGTTCTGTGTAAAAAGGTGTGTTGAGAATATTTTACAGTAACTTTAACTTTATACTGCCAAATGTCAAATCTTGACTACATAATGCAGCAGTGAGTTCAGTAAGCTGTTGCGTTTGCGAACGACCGATAACGTTCGCTAATTGGCGAACTGTGATTGGCTCCATTACCGAACGTTCGCGGTCGTTCGTAAACTCAAATGCTTACTGAACGCACGTCAGGCATAATAATACAGGAAGTTGTAAGATTGAAAAACAAATTTTGATATTAAGCACCAGAATTTATTTTGGAATTTTAGAGTTCACAAATGCCAAAAATGTTGTGTCATTCATGATTCATGATTTCTACTTCTTTATGTATCAAAAATGTTAATTATTGACAGTGTAAATATTGTTATTACATGTCAACATGGTAGTGATGTTTTTAATGTTTCAGTCTTTCAAGCGTCCATCTGGTTCTGATGCAGAGGGTTCTTCAAAAGTACCTTGCCAAATATCTGTACCATGTGTTCAAACATCGGATGTTTTTCGATTTGACTGTTAAAAACAAATCTGGTGTTTTTAACATATTATTATGTATATAATATTTTATTGATTTGAAAGTTTTTTAAATATTCAGTATTTGTATCTTACTACTGTATTATTTGGGTATTTAAAGTTGTGTCTGTCAATCAAAAAGTATTTTATGTGTTCATTGTGTAATCATTTGTTTTAAGGCAATACTTTTTTTTAATTATGAGCAATTTTAAAGTAAACATGTAAAATGCTAAATATTTATTGATTTATTAAATTGAATAAAAAATGGAACGTTATGTGCCTTCACTTTTGCCTTTAGAATTATATCCATTTATAAAACATGAACTACAAAGTACATGTACAACAATGTAGTATAGAGACTGGTCCTTGCCTACATGTTTGTCAAAAGGGATGGCATAGTTATTATTGAGCTTTTTGTGTCTTGCAAAAATATTAAAGAAACAAGAGTGCCCAGAGGGCCCTGGATCGCTCACCTGGGAAACAGGTCAAAGTGGAGCCCCTTTACAGACGACCAATAGATGATGTTGCAAATTTAACATCAAGGCTCTAGGACTTGTAGAATTTTACAATAAGATTTTTAAAGATTTCCCTATATTACTTTATATAAATCTGATAAGCCCCCTGGTAGGGCCCCTTTCCACCCTAGGGGCATTATTTGAACAATCTTTGTAGGAGAAGATGTATTAGGTAAAATTGTTGACGGTTGGCGGACAAAGGGTTGTCACAATAGCTCATCCTGAACACTTTGTGTTGAGGTGAGCTAAAAACACCAAACAGTTGACCATTATTTTACCTTTTAATTTGAAATATTGCATACATTATGCAATATCGTATAATAATATATTTAAACGCAATTTCCTAGTTCAGCTGGAAAGTGCCTTTGAATGCCAATCCAAGGATTTAGAGTGAAACTTGGTCCAGTCACATAAGCGTGGTAGTTAGGACATGAACACAAAACTAGAGCTCAGAATGTCTGAGTATTATACGTCGAAGGATGAGCCGATCGATAAATTAGTGGTGAAAACTTCACTTGAGTTTAACCTCTGCATTCATATTTTCATCTACTGACCATAACCAGTCTTCCTACCAAGTACAATGACTGTCACTCATAAACTTTTCAAGATATTGAGTGGACACAGTTTTTTGCATAAAAATGCTATTGTGACCTTTGAACTAAAATGTATAGGGGTCATCTTCTGAGTATGGCCAATCTTCCTACCAAGTACCATGACTGTCACTCAGAAACTTTTCAAGATATTGAGCA
>Ga0224511_10003090_pt1 | contig 11745 bp, 4 predicted proteins | sample SF_May12_sed_USG_2_FD_169988 | JGI IMG/M metagenome (GOLD analysis project Ga0224511, IMG submission 169988) | Sediment microbial communities from San Francisco Bay, California, United States - SF_May12_sed_USGS_8_1 | ecosystem: Environmental > Aquatic > Marine > Sediment | place: USA... | reverse complement strand
AATGCACGAGACCAAACAAAACATCAGACTTGTCCAACAAGGTTGCGCATTATCGAACTTGGACATTTTTCTTATTATGTTTTAGGTGTTTTCATTACTCAATTTTTTACCTTTAAAGATGATATTTAATGCGAATAGCTAAAAGCGCGCCTATTAGAACAAAACATATGCAGATACACCTTAAGCACTCCATTTGCTAGGTTTAGGTTTGTTGCCCATATATAAGTAATAAATCACATGATAATGTATAATGCTAAATACATATAAGTATGTCTAACACCTTCTCATCTGTACTGTGTTCTTCAACCCAATAATATAGAATTTATGAGGGCAATGATTTCTAACGGTAAATGATATGTTATTTAATTACCTATTTGCATATCTCCTCCAACTAATCATGCGTCTGTTAAAGGCACTGACTTATACATACTGGCATCATTTAGTTCGTAATGAAATATCATTTATTGACCAATGACCAATACATCTATATACCTTATATGGATTTTGAGAAATAACGTTGGAACCATATCTAGTGGCTAGCAAAATTGTTATTCTCATTTGTTTTATTTATATGATTAAGCACAAAGACTAATCTATTGCTGTGTGTGTTCATTCACCTACAATAACTGAATGTTCCGTATTTTCCCCTTCGAATCAATCCAGAAATTACATACAGAAACTAAAATTACAATGGAAAATTGTTAAAATAAATTCGAGTCTGTCTTGTATATTAGAAACGTAACTGAATTTGTATATCATTAAAAACAATAATATGTTTTGATGTGCCAGTTACAATGTATGTTGACGTTTATATCTTGAAATGTATTGAAATGGCAATAATTGATATATGTCGCCAGTGAATATGTCTGGAATAGTCTGCCTGTATTTGATCTACCAATAGTATAGTCATCCAATATTGGTGTTTGTGCGATCTAAACAAACACAAATACCAATCACACACATTGTTATAAATATGCCAATAGAAGTACCAGGTTTTAAATACAATGATTTTTGTTTTCGAAAAAATATTTCATTTTATGTACATAAGAAATTTAATGTAAGTTTTAATAAAAATCGTGTTTACTTACTAGAGAATAGATATTTAGGCGTAACTCAAGCAAACCGTATGGCTTGTACATCACAAATAGCTTCCCATTTCTGTGCTCATTATCTGTGTTGGAAAACGTCTATGAGCATTAATACGATGTGTTGTAAAGCATCCACACTATGAAAAATAAAACGGGAGCGATATTTAGTTTCGTGTACATTTCACTGTTCCAAAGCATAGGTTACGGTTGCAAAGAAGGGTTGACTCAAGTTAAAACGCACTGCAATATTTAATGTTAAGTGAGTTATACGCTCAAAAACAAAATGCTGGCGACTAAATGATGTAGTTTTAAACTATAAGACACGAAGTTTAATATCTTTTTGAAAAGATACATACTGACATCATTTAATTCGTAATGAGATATTATGTGTTGCTAATGACCAATACAACTATACACCTTATATGAATTTTGAATTTTTTCTATTTGATGAGCTAAACTGTAAAGAGCTATAATACATGTATTACTTGTATATTTTTGCATAGAGCTTTCATGTTGAAATCTTGATATTTGTTTCTCTTTCGAATCGCGAGCAAAGCGTGCGAAAACAATTCAGAACTGAAAAGAATTGCTTGCCGTTACCCCGACTTGACCTTTCAAATTAGCATATACTAACGATCTAGCTCACACCTTAATAGGATCAATACCACGCCTTCCTTCCACCTCGGCAATTTACGCATGCAAATGAAAAATGAATCAGACTATGGGTGTTCAAAGAATAAGTTTTATCTACGTAATTTTAACCAGTTTAAAAGGTGGGCGGTTCGTAAGCCTAATCGGTAAAGCAGCGAGCTCGAGTTTATTTTGAGAACGTATATGCTGGTTGGAGTCTCAGATGTTATATTTATTTGTATTTACTTGTTCATTTTTTATTTACTGTTGTTTTAGTTTTGTACGTTCATTTTCTGTGTTTTTGTTTAAAACCTTTTATTTTATTGTGTATATCATGCAATAAAGCAACGAATCTGCAACAATGCGCATGGAAAGCATGAACAATATATACAACACCACACATTAAAAAAAAATTGGGCTTCCAATAGTGCTAACTACTGTAATCGTAGTTGACACCACATGATCTCTTTGCTAGAACAGCCTGATGCCCTGTGTGCAACTATTGGTTTTTTGATTATTGATTAAAGACACCGACACACGAGTACCATTAATTATGAAAAATCAATATAGGGATAAATGTAAATATACGTTTCACGTTGTAAAAGCACAGTTGTAAACGCCTTTACTCTTTTAAGACGTCCGATTAACTACTGAGACCATAATAATTTATTCAACTCTAGTTCTATTGTTTGTACCATCGACATTTGAACGACTACATGTACCAGGGTAGGCAGCTAATTTGAGCCAATCACAGGGCTTGTTTTTAAATTCAGATTTTGAGCAGTTTCCCTTAAGACGTTCCTCATTGGCTAAAACGCAACTTAACCCCTTGGTCAGAAGAGAGCCTAAACAGAGTGGCCTAAAAAGAATCATTTAATGATACGTTTAAACCTCCTATCCCAGTCTTGGTGGATTTTAATTCCCAAAATCAAAACAAATCAAAATAAACAGCGGTATTTCACAGATAATCATTATCAATAAAATACTTCTTTGAATGTCATTGAAATTCCTGCTGTCGTTAAAAAAACGTGATACAAACACGCGCATCCTCTAGTCATGAAAAGATTTCCCGGTTTATAAATATAAGGGAATTCCCTTCGACTTACTTTTTCTGATAGTTTCTTTTTTCATGGTCACGTAAACAACTAGTACGCAATTTTCCAGGACGAAATTTAAAAACACAATTAATAAAGCAATGTTTATGCATATTCTTATTATGACTTTTAATAAGTTGAAAAAAGTATATTCATATTTCACTACTTTGAAGTGATTATGCCTGTTTAAGCCTGATTAAAATACTATGATCAAGTTTAGCTCAACAATTAAGGGTTGGGACAGGGCTTTTTTAGTACGGTTGGGTCATGTTATCACCCATTTGAAGATATAGCAAATAGTATTTGACAACCGTTTTTTGTATATAATTAAAGCAAATGCCCTGTTAAAGAAGTTAAGTTACTTTAAACATAGCTCCATATAAATGTGAGCTGTAAAAGTGTGCATATATACATGTACCCCGGACATGAGTTTGGCCGATTAAATGAGAATGAGCGAGTCTAGTCAAAATGGCGCCGCACGAGTCAATCTAATTTTAGAACAATGTTTACAAAGCATTTGAAGCGTTTGAAACGGTTTAAATTTACTGCAAAAATAAATGTGCTATTACAATTATATAGTGAAGTTTCTTTGAGTGAGAAATGTATCTATAGTCTATACTCAAATTTAATGCAATTTGATATATGTGCTATGTTTTTAAATCCTTTCTTGACGTTTTATTTTAAAATGTTCATTTCAACAAAGGCTGGGATAGGAGCTTTAACAACCATACAACCATATTCGTAAATCGTTTAAGGCAATTAGACAGGTTTCTAACTACATGTACATGTAAGTACAGAGATAGTGTGTTTTCAAAAAAGGAATATCTTTACAGTAGCGGATCCAGGATTTGACCTTTGGGGTATTAAAGTCCAGTGCCACCCTAAATCATTGAAACAATCATGGTTATCTTATTAATACATATACTAAATATAATCGCGATTTATAAAGTGCTTTAAATAGAAAATATCATAATGATAAGGTCATGCTATGATTATTTTACTAATTACCAGTAGATGGCGCAACAAAACAACTAAGTGTGTTCTCGTGCAACTTTTATTGTCGATAACTAGTATACAAATACAAAATGCTTTTAAATGTGCTAAATGATAATATTATAAATGTAGTCATATTTTCTGTATTCAACGCAACTGTTCTCGATTTTTTAAAACACAGTATTCTGATAACAACACATTTTCTAGAATAAAAAGGCTTTATCATTTATGGCCTTCACAGTGCAACAGTGCAACAAGTACATTGTAGACACATGATGTACACTTCATCTCATATTGAATTATCTAGATTCCCTAAAATTCAAGTTCTACACTAGCTCTCAGTTTTTAGTCACAGAAGTTTGTTTGTTGTTATCTCTTTGTCTCGGTAAAAACATATATCTAGTTGTTGTATAATCATATTCAAATGAGATGTCCTAAACACACGTGTGCATGTAGAGACGTTAAAAACAGATGATACACAAACACATATAAATTGGAAGACATATAAATGTATAACCACTTTTTTAGAAATGTTTTGAAATGTCACTAAATAGTTGTGCGACACCCTGTATTGACAGTATGCCTGAACTTATAAAAAAATTAAAGTTGCGACTGCAACGAGGGTATGCAATATATATACATATACATATTGTTTCGCGACAGCTTGAGGAACCTTGATTTTATTCATATGAACGAGAATGACGCATATTTTTTCTGAACTCGTGCTGCATTTTTCTTCATGACGTTGAAAGTCATGCTAAAAAACTTAACATGTGTTCACTTGCATGAACGTTTATGGAAATCGTAAAAAGCTCACATAAACAACAAAGGTTATTCTCTGTGAACATCTTCAACAAAACAGCATCGTACGTTTTCATTAGGTGAGTTCGATGCAGAAATGCATTATTATGTTTTTTGTTTGTCAAACTTGTCTGGCAAATTCGTTGTTAAATAAGAAAACGATGGGTTTTTCCGTAGAAGTTTTTCTCATACACCATAAATGGTTCATGGTTAACGCATTGCAATGTTATGCTACCATTGATCAAACACCAGACAAAAACCAGGACACGTAAAATAGAGGCCGTTTCTAGTGTAACTTCATGGATGTTTAATCCAGAAAAACTGCAACTTCAGTCATTTTTTATTGTGCCCTTATTCGGCGTTTCCCATAGCCGTTATGTCGCGAGAACATATATACGAGAGTATTGAATTGACCTTGCCGAAATTGTAAACGTTTTCAATTATTATCAAATTATTGTATCGACTTTTACGCGAAATTATATGAATAAAGATAACGAGTGGTTGACTGTATACAATTTTGTTAAATAGATTAATCTTATACATAGTATCCTTTGTATATGAATAAATTATATAAAAGCGAATTTTGAAAATTTTAACTGAATTTGTTAAATAAATGTATTTTCTAGAACTCCAGAAAAATCAAATGGTGTATTTCTCAGTCTCAGATTTGAGGGTAAGTGGGTAAGTTTAGCACAGGGTCTTGCATTAAAAATTATAGTGAAAAGTTAATCGAGAATAAAAACCCTCTTATTCAGTCTTTTGACTTGATTAACCGGGTTGCCACCAACACAGATACAATATCGCATTTCTGGACACATGAATCTCTAAAAAAAAATACTGATCATTTAAGAAAAACGTACTTTCAAAAATTAACAAATGTACAATACGCAATGTGTTGCCATTATCCGACATTTGTATATATCATATAATCATATAACATTATTTAATAGATATTTTACTTTTTTACTCTTTGAGACACCAAAGAGGGGTGGAAAGAAGTGCCAGACAAGAAAGGTAAACGCCATTTGCAAGTAGCGCATGAACAATAACCTAACTACAAGTTACTCACTGGATTGGATCAGAGTGCCCTCATGCAGTTGACAACAAGGCGACGGGAGAATCGCCTAATATAATTGTCCGCACATTACCACTGGGCCCCAGACGTGATGAGAATACCACTTTAGTCAAAAAAATGTAATAATGTTAAATAGAAGTGTCTGTGTCAGGATACACTGTCTACCTTTTGTCATTGATATGAGTGAGAACAATAGAAGTTAAACAAACAAATAGAAGCTTACAGCAGGGCAACGAACATTAAAATATGATACTAATTTATTTAAAGGTCGATTGCAAAGCAAGTTCTCACAACTTATATTAATCACTCTCGACCGCTCATTTCAGATGGAACACATCTCCTTTTTGAACGAGGTTTGAGAAGAGAGAGAAGCCAGACCTATCCTTATATGCTATGCGCTAAGAAAGGAAGCCTCTGGTATCATTTTATAACCTCTTTGGTATGACGCGGTCGGGGATCGAACGCTTGACCTCCCGCTCACGGAGCGAATGCTCTACCACTGAGCCATTGTTGTGCTTTAAAATATATATATTAAGGTAAGACCTTTGTAATGGGCTATGAACGATACACATTTGTATGTTTTATTAAAAAAAGTAAACAAGGTTTTTTTCATTAAAATGTGATATATATTATGCTTTTACTTTCCAATCGTAGAAAAATATTTTTAAGATGGAAGTTACCTATATTTGCTTAAATTAAACTAAAGAGATGTAATTTTACACCTTATTATTTCCCTTAAATATGAATAAAATAAACTTTTTTAATCTTGTTTATAAAATCAAAAACTGAGAAAAGTTGTGCAGTGGATCGTCTTAAAACGGCATGTATTTAAATAAAAAAAGTTTGATAAAATCTCTTCCTAGCTGCAAATATGTGAATCCATTACAAAGATCTTACCTTAAGGCTTAGAACGTTTGTAAGTGTAGTTTATTTTAGCACTTCTGTATATGGTAGACGTAGGGGCGGTTTCGGTTCCCGGTACAGACCCAATCATGTGTATACCTGAATATGTTTGTAATAGTGAAAATACCCGTCCAAATATCCAAATAAAACATGTGCAAACATAAAGATTTGAGTTCCAATCTCTCACGAAGAAGGTTTTAAAAATCACATACCCGTTTACAAACAAACGCAATAAAATGCACATATTATTTTCGGAACTGTTTAAATCGTCCAGCGGCAACTAAAATCAGAAAACAGCTTTCCAGATTGTGCGATGATTGTTGCAAATAACGTGTATTTATTCAAAACCGATGCAGACAAAGCAGACAGTGTCAAGTTTTATTGCACCACAATGGACTACAAAAAAAACAATTAGCAAGTAGCCAAGCTGTTCTATTCTCTCCAGGCGCGAAGCCAGACATACACCGAAATGGGTCATAATAAAAGTGATGCATATGGTACCACATTAGTATAACCTTTTGGAAAAAGCAAACTTTTGTGTTTTTTCGTTCGCATCAATGGCCTGCTTGTCATTCAACAATTAATATATATTATATAGCCGTTATAGCCCTTATATTATGTTTTCGTTAGCTTCGCTCGCGATTAAATTAGAAACAAATATTATAATTTCAGCATAAAATTTTCATGCACCAGACTTACATTTTTCAAATAAAATTCCCAACAGCTATGTCTTAAACAAAATTAGCTGCCCTAAATATAAGAAAAAAACAAGGCTTTAGTTTTAACATGAATGCATCATTTACTCACCAATAAGGCCAGACATTTTTATTTGTTCGTCTTTCAAGAATCCCGACCGTAATTTTCAAGAAATGGAGAAAAAAAATTAGATTTTTTATTGCCGACCGTATGAAAATTTTACCGAATCTTTAAAAAAAATTCGAAAACTGAGTACGAAACTATATTTTACTATGCAAAGAACGCTCGCCGTGAGAAAAATGCCTTAAATCCCAACTTTAACTATACTTGCATATATATTTCATTATTGTTGCATCAATAACCTCATTTCAACCTTCAAATACTCTGTACTTACAAAAACATCGATTGGAATGACAAGTTAAATGGTACATTTTACACTTTTTTTTCTTCTTTTTTTCGACCGACCGTTCGCAATTTTTTAAAAAAAATCTTGTAAGACATAAAATAAAAAAGTGTGGTCTAACTGAAAAAACGCCGGTAGAAAATGTCTTTCAATTTCTGACAAAACCAAACTACTGATTTTTTGGGAGGAAATAAAACACATTTAACGGACACAAACGTTTGTTTTTTAGTCTTGTTCATATACAAATGTATCAGTATATTTGACAAAAGCTTACATGTATTTTTTTATTTGCAGCACGAAATTGGTAATTGCGGTAAGTCGCTAGCAACGCTCGCGAGATTTTTTTTTCTATTCTTGCATATATTTAAAACGATTATGGTGCATTGATTCAATATGTTTACAATAATGTTAATATACAAACTGAAGCAGTATACAGTCCTATCCACATCATATAGTTAAATAGCCTTAAGTTGGGGTAACCAAACAAGCACAACATTGTGCATTCAAATGTTTTATTATAATAGAACATTTAGAGTACCATGATAGACGAGATTGTCTTTGTAATGTGATTTGGCTGGAGGGGGGTACGCATGAAAACGACACAGCTACGCCCCTACTTCACTCTCATCTATGCACGGACTAACCCGTCTCTTTCTTTCACTTTGCTTGTTCTTCCTTTTTGCAACCACGAACCATGCTGGACTTTCAGATATGTATTCGTAACGTTGTTATAAAAACAATAAATGAAAAAAAAACGATTAAGTGAATTAGTAGATTAAAAAAAATATGAGACGTATATCGGTAGAAAAGTACTTACTGATTTGCGTACGCTTTTAGTATATGCGTTTTAGGGTTAAGACATGTTAAATATACGTAGTACTACAAGACAAAACAAAACGTCAGACTTGTTCAAAAAGGTTGCGCATTATCAAACTTTAACTTGTGTTCTTATTATGTTTAGGCGTGTTCTTTAATAAGGTTTCACTGTTAAGCGGTGTTAATGTAATGGAATGTCTAGATGCGCGCCAATGATAACAAATAAAGCCATGTACATGCATCTTTAGCACTTTATTAGCTAGGTTTAGGTATGTTGCCCATCTATAAGTAATAAATCACATGATAAGGTATAATGCTAAAGACAAAAATACGTCTGTTTTGAACACCTTCTCAACTCTAATTTGTTCTTCAATCCAATATTATAGAATTTATGAGGGCAATGATTTCTAACGGTAAATTATATGTTATTTAATTACCTATGTGCATATCTCCTCCAACTAATCATGCGTCTGTTGAATGCACTGGCTTATCAAAACTGGCATCATTTAATACGTAATGAGATCACTCCTGTTGCTAATGACCGTACTATCTATATATCTTTATCTGAATTTTGAGAATAACGTTAAAAGCATATCCACTGGATGACATTTCTTTGTTTATTTGTTTTATTGATATGATTAAAGAAAATCCAATATGTTGCAAGTGTGTTCGTTCACCTACAAGAACTAAAAATCAATCTAGGGTTTACATACAGAAATTAAATTTAAAATGGAAAAGTGTTGGAATACATTAAAATTTGTCTCGTATGTTAGAAATTTAACTGAATTTGTTTATCATTAAAACAATTATCTGTTTTGATGTGTCAGTTATGTTGACGTTTATTTTATGAAATGTATTGAAAGGCCAATTGATAAATGTCTCCAGTAATTATGTCTGGAATATTCTGGGTGCCTTTATTTGATCTTCTAATAGTATTGTCCTCAGACATTGGTATTTTATAAGTGAATAATAATTGATTGCAGAAAACAATATCACAGAACAGATCGTCAAAGATTAGAGTTTGAAAATCTGAATATTGTTCTGGCGCAAAGGTAAACGACCCGTTTCAAGGCGCTGTTTGTTTGTTATACCGTGTCCGATTGAGACTGGTAATGTTATATACTCACCCTTTGACCGTTGTATTGCCTAGTCACCAAATTATTATATGAGCATATCATAAACATAAGCAATTATTTGAGTTTTGACCACGCTTTCTATAAAGGGATTACCAATAAGTGATCCCCTAGCAGCGATGTAAAAAGTGTATCTCAATTAAATTAAATTAAATTCAACTCTTTATTTCCCTCTATTGAGCACGCTGAAGTTGCTTATCAATCAATCTCCATCCAATTCCGAGTCGATTTTAAGCACATGCACGTTTAATACTGACATTCTTCAAGTTAACTAACTATTTAAAATGTTATAATTTACCATTCTAAAATGTTGCAATTTACAAAGAAGTTCTCGCCGTAGCCAAATACCAAACACACACATTGTTATAAATATGCCAATGAACATGATCGATGTACCAATCTCGAATATTGTTTATTTAGTTGTTTTTTTTAGGTCGAAACAGTTTTTTTAGTATTATATGAAGGTATTTTATTTTTTTAAATGGATCACTTTATATTAATTAATATAGAAGATCTACCTGAAATAAATAAAAATAATGTATTCGAGATCAGACACTAGGAAACAAGTTCAAGCAACTCAAGCAAACCTTAATGGTTAGTACTTGATAAATAGCCTCCCTTGGAAGCGTTGAAATTGTGAAGTTTGTGGGACTACCAAACGTTAAAAAAAACATGAATTGAAAGCAAGCATAACACCCTTGTCCGACTTTTAATGAACTCTGTACTTTAAAGGTCACATACAGAGTGAAGCTACATGTATTTGATTGTTTAAACGTTACGCATGCAAATCATTATAATGTATGTTTGACAGTTGCTCACATAAAAGAGTTCAGGATACAATGCTTAATTATGGTTAAACGTCTCAAGTAAACAAATCTGAATGGAACAAAGAATTTCACTGTCTGAAATGCTAACGAATCTATTTTTAAATTGTTTTGCAGGGACTTCCTTTAATTTAAGTTGTGTTGCGTCCTGTTATCGAAACCATATGCTTAAAGTATTGTTCTTGTAAAAATGTTCAGAAGAATGTTCAACAAAATATTATTTAAAAAAGAGGTACATTCAGATACGTAACAACCCTGTGCTAAAATCAGGGTTCTTTCACACAGAACCTATTTAGTGTAAGCCTTTTCAGAAAAGTTTTTGTTGTTTGAACTTTATTTTTATACCATCTCATAGTAAACAAAACCTATGTTTTGTCGTCAAACTGTATAAACATTGATGAGGGGAGAAAAAGGCTGAAGTGCTTTGTGACCTTGTAAATATGTAAGAATATTCAGACTTTTATTTTCAATGCACGGATTTCATTTAAAATGATATTAATATTTTAAAACGTATCTACTGTCAATCTAATGCCTGTATTTGAGATACCCTTGGTACGATTGTACTTTATGATTTCGAAACAGGAAGTTTTTCATATGAAAACCTCTGGTTTGATTTCCGTGAAATTGTTATCGTCATTCGTCAACCCCAGTTACACAATGACGATTTTTGTAAGACAAACCAACTGCGTCCAAATCACCGATTACCGATATGCACGCCGTGGTGTCGCCAGATACCGTGTGACAACGCCATGTAATCGCCTACAACGCCGCGTCGCGGCGATCATTTTTGAACATGTTTAAAGACGTCGCTTAGCTTTGACAGCGCGCTGATGAAGTTTCGTGTAAACATCGAACCAATGAAGTGAAGTTTTCTAGCTGTCACTGTTGTTGCGCGTTTAATACGCTGTCACATTATGTAAGTACGCTTTACTTATAATAATGACAGGGGTGTTTATATGCGATTCTACAGCAATTGATCAGAGCTTTAAAGTCACTCTTAAAACTGTTTCGATGTTTCAACGAAGCTGATACAACACTTGCAAAGGAAAATAGAAAGTCTTAATTGACAAATATTAGTGTAGGTGGATCATTATCGTAGTTCTGAGATGTTAAACATTGCTAATTTCCATTTGATGGTGGAGTCAAAAATACGGTTTTAAATCCTTACCTTGCAAAACCATTTGTCAATAGATCTATAAGAATTGCGAATTACTAACAGTTTCAACAACTAAACATATATATTTTTTACCCTTTATACCAGTAAAATGTCACTTACATAAAAAGGGAGA
>Ga0224511_10003089_pt1 | contig 11749 bp, 2 predicted proteins | sample SF_May12_sed_USG_2_FD_169988 | JGI IMG/M metagenome (GOLD analysis project Ga0224511, IMG submission 169988) | Sediment microbial communities from San Francisco Bay, California, United States - SF_May12_sed_USGS_8_1 | ecosystem: Environmental > Aquatic > Marine > Sediment | place: USA... | reverse complement strand
ATCATGCTAGACAAAATACAACTTGTAAACATGTATACATATATGGCAGCACAGTATAGCATAAGTATATACAGGAGCACACAGACTAAAAGCTCAAGCTAAGTATAACATTAAAACATAAGCCAACAGAAAAACTCATTGTATGCATAAAACATTAGCAACACATGGAACATTTACATCTTACATTTAATGATATGATGCCATGCATGTTAAAATATTACAAAAAAAAGTTTGGCGCGCAATTTGGCTTATTTGTTTTTTGACCCATTACGTTGAAATAGTTGAATAGTTTGACTTTAATCGATACGTTCAGTGACTTGGTGGTCTAGAGGTAACGTATTAGATTGCGGTGCAACAGGTCCCGAGTTCGATTTCCGGCTCTGGCAAGGATTTTTTGGATTTGCTTTATGTTGTTGTGTTTTAATATTTTTCCCAAACACATTATTTGTCATGAAATTTTGCAATCGCTTTTGCAATGTTTATTCATTTAGAAAATTGGCAAACTGCAAAATGTGTGACCGATTATAAGGCCATTTAGGGTATCAAGATACAGAACAAGACAGAACAGAACAGAACAAGTAATGTATTAAAGTAACTTAAACATACAATGTTTCTCGTTACATAATAGATTTACAATTTACAAATTTGTTAGCAGTCACGTGACTATATTGGTTATTTATACTGACCAAGCATCTTTCCTTAGATAGACAATTCAGGTGTTCATCTTTAAATTACTTAATAGAACTTCATCAACATCAATATTTCTTTATAGTTTATGTAATTTGATGCGTGGTATAGGTATAAAATGCATTTGTCTATTACAATTGATCACGCATTTTTATTTTATCATTTTTTGAAACTGTCCATTACGCGGGAGTTGAAGGTATACATGTTTGAAAAGCTATTTAACTTCACAAAAAACGTTATTAAACTAGAAAATAGCTGTATAGGCATGTTTACCTTCAGTTAGTTATCAGGAACAAAATTATCACGATTATATGATCATATTTTATTTAATATTATATTAACATGATTGTATGATTTTTATATTCATAATAGTATAATTAACATTTACACACATGTAAATGCTTACGGTGACTACGGTGGTAATTTAAATTAAGAAATCCACTTCGTACAGTCTGCTTTTGTAATGGGAACAAACTCATGACTTTTTATTCAGTTATTTTGACTTATATTATCGCCCTTACCATACAATAAAGTCTGTTTATTTTCTATGGGATTACATTTATAAATCCGTTGGTTGTAAACGGATTTTAATCGTTTAATAAGGATCAGTATAAACTTCTGCAAAGTAAACCAAGGAGTCAATAGAAATGAAAAGAACATAATTGAACGAACATAAGATATAGTAATATGGAAGCTAATGTAGTGTCTAGGAATTTACTAACATGGTAGATGTTTTGGAACATATGTTAGTGAAGGTCAGTATATTTGTTAAAAAAAACTTTATGTACACGATGCAGTGAGATGTAAAGGTGTCAAAGCGGTCAAGTATACTGCAATGTAGTTCAGAACCATTAAACATCAAAATATTTTCTTAAGTACTTTTTAGGGAAATTAACTTAAGCCATTACGTATACATCATTTGTATGTTCATGGATCTTACAGAGCACACATGCAAATATAACAAATGTGGAAACAATTAAATATGGTGATGAAAGACATTTACAAGAGCATAATAATTATCATACAAATATGCGAAAAATAATTGCGACAAAGAAAAAACAGTATTGAACGTTTTGCGGATTTCAAGTGGGCTACTTTGCAAAACCTAAATAAGATGCTAAAAGTATATGTTTAAGTTTCACGAAAAGACAAACACTAAATACACGTTTTAACAATTCAATTTGACATGTTTGTTATTGGGACTTGTATCTAGAAAAAATAAATATATACTAAATGTTGCAAAAGATAAACACTTGAGTAAACTTAACAAACTATTATTAAGCGGACTACGAGTTGGAATCTAACTAAAGCCTTATTGCACGGTGGCACATGCGCCGTTGGTTATCGAACCATCCGGCCAGTCAGCGGGATATCATTGGTGAGTTTGTTGATTCAAGTATCTCCTCGCGCCTTATCATTCATCGAAAGTACAATGCTTATCGAAATCAATTTTATGACTCTTTCATCGAGACGTATTTTTCAAGTATGGTATTGATAGTATTTTAAGTTAACTCGTCCATGTATGCTATGTCCGATAACAATTTGCATTGTCACACAGATATCTTAGATCTCTCTTTAAACTCCAACACAATTATTTTCATAAAGCTTTTCAGTAAGCATACCAGTGTTAAAAGGCGAAGTAGCAGTTGTTTTTAAAGAAGGAGGTATCGTGGAAAGGTTGTTCAAACAATTGTTTACCTCTAGTAGTGTGCTATCGATCTGCCGTCGATAAGAGGACATGTTTAAGCCATGTGTGGATTGCTAATGTCAAAGTTTGAAAACATACACAAATCTAATCCACATTTAGACTTTTGACACATTAATTTTCATAATGGGTCTGCTATTCGACACCGTGCCAGAGAGATATGTATAAACTTAGAAATTGGAATGAGGGATTTAATTTATAGGTATGTTCTTTAACTTTTAACTAACTTGTTTTGTTTTGTTTTGTTGTTTACAGTAAACAGATTTCCATGACAAATTGACATGCAACGTAATAGCAAACAATCGAAGCTCTATTTTCAGTGCCGTTGATAACAGTTTTAACTCGTCGTGCATGATAACCGCCGTAGATTGCCAGCGACACCTAAAAATAAACATTTGATGGATAATAAATCTATAGAAACCCTATTGATTACTTTTAGTATTGATGTCCCGATAAGGTATATAATTTGTCAAGGACCTGGGAATGATTTGAGACTGTTGATTAAACCTTTCCTTGTCCTACCAAGAACGCCACGGTAATTACTACAACCCAGTCGATTGGCGATATGAAAGCTGGTCGATTCGTAGATCGCTTCTTCAGACACGTTAATTTTCGTTTAATTTTAATTGGTCTATCAATCGCATGCTTAACATAACATTTTCCCAAGGTCTTATCACTTTTGAGCTTCAATATGTAAAAGCGTCCATGGCCTTCAATGTCAGTCCAAAAAGTTTCACTTTATAATCATACCTTAAGCTTTATTCAATTTAACACTTAAAACTTAGGCATATTGAGATAACTTATGTACGCATGTTGTGTTGTTTTATCACATGTAAATTATATTACTATTTATTTATTTCAGACAGTTTGTGCGACCTTAGAATGCAGCTAACCGAAGATTAAGAGGAGTAATTTCATTTTGTAAAAGATCAACGATTTAACATAGTGTGGATTTTTATTTTAAAAAAGCATCGCAAACAAAAGTAGAAAATGGCTGACCGGGCAAAACGAACGCTCGAGTTTCGCATGTCAAAAAAGGTGGCAGAGTTAACACAAGTGGTTCACATGTTGTTTACGAGAAACCACGAAAAGGAGGTTGAAATTGACGCTCTGAAAGACGCATACGAGCATGAGATTACGTTGGTGATAGAGGACGCACGGGACAAAATCACCAAGCTGGAAAACAAGGTGGTTGAATTGGACAGAAAACTGGAACGAGAAAGGAATAGGCAAAGTGAGGTAATCAAAGAAGTGGTTGCCCAAGAAACAACGGGTAAAGAAGATGAGTGGAGACGCAAACTTGTGGCCTCTGAAAAGGCACTGAACGACGAGAAGTTGGAAACACAGCATTTGAGAGACTTATTGATTAATGCGCAAAAGGATATTGAAAAACTTAGGCAAAAGGTCGAAGAACAGTTGCATTCAAAAAGTGACGAGATACAAAGAAGGGAAACAGAGTTAGCAAATCTTCGAAAACAAAATGCAGACTTAGAACGAACTCTTAAAAACAAGACTCTTAATGAAAATGAGTCAATAAAACGCTTAGAAAAACGAAACGAAAAGTTAGAACAAGAGTGTGTTGAAATGCAAATGTTGCTAGACGAGACTTACAAAGAAAAGGAGTCATTGTTGGCTAAACTGAAGCAATTAGACACTGAGTTGCGATCATTAAAGCGTGATTTTCAGAAGAAGGTGCATGATGTGGTTCAGCAGAACAACTTTGTCAAAACGCCGAGAACCGCCCCGGCAACCCAATCATACACGGTGCGTATTGCTTTGTAATTTACTATCAACTTTCTGTGATTGGTGTTAGTCTCTGAACTGATACACCATTACGTTTTACATTGCACTTCACTCCATCTAGATAACGTTCATTAAAACCGAAGCCAAGTTAGAGTTGTGAAAGTCAGAACTAGATACGTGTGAGCACTGGTTAATTAGATTACATTTCTTCCTTTATAACTATGCATTTATCAATATTTTTTACAGAAGCGTTTTTAACTGAAAGCGTTGTTGATGGAAATAAACCATTACATCCTAAAACAACTTAAATCCACAACCGTAAAGTACATGCTTTATTTTGAAACTACGACAATAATGCGGTAAGACGGTTTAAAATTTGATTATAATATCACATGATTCAATAACGATGGCATTGTGTAAGGTAATTACACGTTTTTATAATAAATTATCTTAACACTAATCAAATTGCCATTATGACTCAGACTGCTTGTAATTTATACGATTTTATATGCCCGCAATTATTCTTTTAAATTCAGCAACTAGCATAAATGTCGTTTTATTTAACACTATGTCTCCTAATCTAAAATGAATTACTGCTATACAGATTCCATTAATAGCTGTACGACATTCTTGACATTTTCAACATGCACGTTTCTCTATTTCTGAGTCTTAAAACTTTCAATCTGCCCACTGTTTTATTTCTAGCACGAAATCGCATTTGCATAATACCCACACTATTTCTCATTTAAATGGATGGAAGTTGACTTTTTGGCGTAAATAACAAAACCCAGTAAGTACACTGTGAACGATAAACGAACATTTCGTGCAAAATGTGTGTTGTCTTTGCGTCTGTCTTTAAAGAAAATTACGGTTTTCATGAAATCTAATTTGCAATATAATTTTATTTATTTGCGTGTGACATTTTAGGTAGCATTGCATGGTCACACAATATAATTTTTGAGCAATGTCGCGTGTTTTTTTTTCTCTAAAAATAAAATGACACACTAGCCACCAAAACATGTGTGTGTTCACTGTGCGTTTTATGAACGGAAATGAAATTCTTCTTCGTTACTAATGGTATAGCAGAATGAACATAGACGTTTTTGGACATTCATTAGAATACTACCCACTTTGGCAAAACTTGACTATATAACATACATTGACGAGTTGATGGTTTTATCCAATATCAGCTGCCTGCCCTTTAACAGCCACGAGTTCATTGGCCTCTCATTGTTGTGCTGACTATGCCAAGTTTTATTTTAGATAAATAGGTGTCTAAGTCTGCAATTTTGGGTTCATATGCCATAGATAAGTGATATTTAGATGTATAATATTAAAGGACATCTTTGTATGATGCAGTTTTATGTTTTATAAATATGATATCCAGAACGATACCGCGTTCAAAAACATTACCATGACAGCCCAGTATGTCTTATAGAAAGGTAAATGTGTTTTCAAAACTGTGGTTTTACTTCATAAAGGATAATAAAACTGACACATAGAAATGTGGTTATGTTATTCATGAAAAACTTATATCACTGGACCATAATCTCGGCCTATGTGGGGAGAGGCAAAACACATAAAATAAGGCAAACTTGTCTGTGCTATTTTTGACGTCTTTTTTCTCTCGTTGACGTCTTTTCGTCAATTAGACCTAAAATATCAGACGTTGGCACATATGATGCTATTTAAGGTTTTAGCTTTTAAATGTCATCTACGTACATTTTAGCAATATTTATCCGTAATTACTCTTAATGACATTGGCATTGTCAAAAAGATCCAAATATAATAATATAATTTGTGATGTTTGAGGTCTCTCAGGTGTAGCTCAGTGTATGAGCTGAGTGTAAGCTACTCGTACTTGGTACATTATGTCATTCCAATAGGCAAACATACACGAAAACAAAAAATGTCACCATTGGAGAGCCACTGACAAAATAGTGATCAAGTTAGTACATTTTATAGGAACGAGCTTCCGAGTGCGACTGTCTACTTCAATCGTGTCTTCTCTGACCAAAGGCTTTCCTCAATAGTCATAGATCTACAATAGTACAATACCTAACAATATTTGTAAAACCGTTGATTACACAGAACTACAACGACGAGATGGAACGTCTGCGGGCGGAAGTGCGGCGGTACCGACTGGAGCTACAGAACCGGGACGCCAACTTCAACCGCGTCTTCACCGACCAGAACCCTCTCATCGTGGACCCGCGCGCCGGCATGATCGGCGTCCACTCTAGTCAAGTACGTACGTCCTGGGAACGCGGTTGCGTGGCGCGTTAGAAATTGAAAGAGGCGTGGAGTATAATAATGGCATTATATCAAATTATATTAGATCTATAGCCGTCTGGAAGACGAAGCCATCGCAAAAGGCAAAGCCATACATCAAACAGAAACAAGCAAATAAGTTTACCATTTCATAAATTATACCACACAATAATAGAGATCAGTAAATCAAATATATGAGTGTTATGATTATATTGTTATTTTGAGACCAGAACCCAAATGGTTTGAAAAGCTTTGTAAAATGTGGTCGTTCTGGTCAAACACTTTCACAACAAAAGAAGGAGACCAAGAGTGGACGTGCGTCTTTCTTAGCACTAATTATTGTTTGTTACTCTTTGACGTCTCAAAGTTTATTATATTCAACGGGATACAAAATCCACCTGCAAACATTCTAATAGGGTGTCCATGCAGTCGAGTCAAAATAAGGAGCCTTGAATAATAAGCATATTTACATTTTGGGTAAGGATTTCCTGTTGACATCAACTTGATGATGAATTTATTCCTACGTTATTTGCTCGTCACTAAGAGACAATGTTTCACAAGAGCCATCTTGTTTTGTACTCGACGAATAGAATATTATAATTATAGTAACTGTTTGCGCATTTAAGAATGTAGTCAAACGTAACAAAGCTTAGTTCAAGACTCTCGAGACTAAATGGTTTCGTTATACTCAGTAATTTGGCTTCCGACTGCGAACACATATAGGGTTTTCAAAGTAAGATTCGAACGTATAGCATGCGTACAATAACCCCGACTTGACCTTTATGCAAGAATTTTATATCTATCGAATACAAACGCAAAATTAGTTATCGATAATGCAATCGCTGACAGTCGTCTTAGATCACGCGTGTTTGTTGAATAATCATAATGTTTATGTATTCAATACAAGTATGAGGCTTAACAGTACCGGCGTGGCCGAGGGCTTACCTGACAATGCATGTGATCGAAATGTCACGGGTTCGAGCCTCAACAGAGAAGTTTGTTTTCAATTATTGGAATACTGGAGTCGACCTTGGATCGAGTGGCAAGGCATGGCATTGAGTTTCTCGTGTAATTTCGCAAAACTCGTGAATTAAAAGTAGACTTTTTACATGTATACATACATGTAAAAAGTCTACTTTTAATTAATGCACTGTTTTAGTCTGCGCGCACTGTTTTACTTCCGCTGTATCAATGAATAAAATGTACATAGAACAGCAACGCTAGTAATAGAACGATTAAATCAAAAGTAAATAAACAATAAACAAAAACAACAGTTACAAAAAAAATGAAAAAAATAAAACACTAAGACAGCAAAATGTGAGACTCGAACCAGCATAATTTATTTAATGTCAAAACAAACTCGCTGATTTACCGATTAGGCTAACCAACAGATATCTGTCGTATAAATTAAGTAGATAATTCTTAAGCTTTAAACCTACAATACACGATTGATTTTCATTTGCATGCGTAAATTGCCGAGGTAGAAGGAAGGCGTGGCATTGATCGTATATAGGTGTGAGCTAGATCGTAAATAGATGCTATTAAATTTTAAAGCTCAAATCGGGGTTATTGTACGCATGCTATATTCCTATGCGGCAAAAAATTGTTTTGATGTTGTGTTTTTCAAAAGTAAGTTCTATGTACGCAAGCTTAAACACAACATGATACTATAAATCATGTATCATCAAAAATATTGCATGTGACTCTAATGTCTTATTTAATCTAACTTGTTGATGCTTGTATTTTTAATTGTATCTACACATTTGACGAAATAATCTAACATGTACATAAACAATCCACAACTAAAACTAGTGAATATTTAAATTTATACTAAACCACTCAGTACATGTAAGAATATCCGGAACACAACGTAACGGTTTCAGGTGCTAAACCGCGGCCCGGTGCCATCAAGCACGAGCGTGTCAGCGCTTGCCGTCCAGGGCCGCGAGCGATCCTTCGCCTACGACATTGTGCAGGGATTCGAGGAAACGGTAGGCCAATAAACAAACACATACAACTGCGCACACTGTCCATATAGGAGTAATCTGTCGTTTTTAGTTTGTCCTCATCAGAAAGTATAATGTACTAACGTAACTGAATCTGTGCATATCGGTAATTGGTTAGTCATGGTTTTATTTTATGTAATAGCCACACCTGGACTTCAGTTAATTACGGAAAAAATGTTCTTTGACATTGCAATGGAAACGCACCCAAAATATAGAGAATCTTAATACATGCCATGTCAAAAAACATTCACACTTGTGTCAAGATATGAAACTCTGTGCACTTAGGGTGGAACTACATTGTGCAAATCCATTTATCTAAATAAATTTAACAGACATTAAGTGTTTTCTTTGTTTCAAGCGTTAATATAATTATGTACACAGTGTTTTGTATGCGACGAACACTTATTTGTACCAATAACTTAGTTGACCTCAAGTTTGTGTTGCACATTATAAATATGACGTGAAACATGTATCTCCCCTTGTTTACCGCGTACTTAATAGATACATTGTATTTTAAGCCTGTGGTCGGCCTTATTCTAGGTTTTCGAACTGTCTTCAGACAAAACGGCAAATAGATGTTTTTAGTTTATAAGTTATTTAAAACTGACATTCTGTTTAATTAATGCAGAGGTTTAGTTACCCATATAATATTAGCTTTTTTGTTTTTCTTTTATATTTCAATTGTTCGATCCCAACCTACCGGTATTACGATGAGACATGCACATTTCCCAAACCAAATCCCAAATTATTATTAACGGGGCATTAGCTAGATCGCTGCGTACTGCCTATTAATACTGTCCGTGCTGTGTATAGCCAGTAAACACCCTTGAATTCTACGTACCTTACTTTATTATGTAGCCAGAGTTTAAAGGGAGTCCACTGAATTCTGGTCGTGTAAAACACTAAAAAAGAAAATTTTCGAAATCAAATTTTCTTGTTACCAGCGTATTAAGTGTATCAACACTTTTTTGTGGTACCTAAATATGTCCTCTATCGATTTGGCAACTCGGTTTGAAAAGAGAATATATCTGTTGAACAGGGAAAAGCGTTGCAACGCTTTTCCGAGATCTACAGATATAATATGAGTTTTAAATAAATTGTCGACCGATAAAAGACATATTAAGGTACCACAATATAGACTGCTATGCCCTACACACGTCGACAACAGAAAAAAACAGGTTTTCGAAAAAATACATGTATAATTAAGTGTGTCACACGACCAGACCTCAGTGGAGTCCCTTTTACTTTTCTTATTTCACATGTATGATCAACCATTCTTTGTTATCTTCCAGAAACGTCCTAGCTCCCGCTCGTCAGTGGCGTCATCATCATCGTCATCAGTGCGGCTCCCCACCATGTCAGCTGACCAGCGCGCGCGGCTGACCAAACTTATGAAACCACGACCGCTTCCAAAAGAGATGCTATACTCAAAATAACACACAATCCTATAAAAATGTTACAGTAACTATTTTCTTACAGTTTGTGCTTAATGCAGCTGGGGGCATGTGTCCTATAATGTACACTGGTAGAAATAAAGATGTTTATTTTATTTTATCAATAAAATGTAAGTATTATTATATGTTTATTATAATCGGTTAAAGATACAACCGTTTGCAAAATCAATCAGACTGAACAGAGATAGAGTGGTCCAGGTATTGACGCTCTATACTCACGAAGGCGGAGCCTATTTGTTACAGCGACAGAGACAATCAGAATAGGCTAATCAATATAGTTTTTCAGGTCAAACAAATTCCTTCACAAACATTTTTAACACTAAATGAAAGATATCACTATTATTTAATATTTGTGAAATGTCCTCAAATGAAAAGTCTTGGGAAATTATAAAAATAATCATTTAAATCTCAAAAAAATACAGTAACAAAAAAGTGTTGACTGTCTCTTTATTTCTTCCATTTTATTATACTTTGTGTTACTATAAGTTATATCCGGACTATATATAGAACTACTTGGCCAATTCCGCCTAATCGGCGATCGTGCCTCGGATCAATCGGAACTACTCGGCCAATTCCGCCTAATCGGCGATCGTGCCTCGGATGTATCTGGTGGAAGGATTTGTCTAACCCAAAACGCCTACGCTCATATATAGTTCTTACGGAAACCTACGAAAGCCGTTCGGCGATTACGAACCAATTTGAACATATTGAACAACGCGCAATCTGAACTATTCGGCCAATTCCGCCTAACCGGCGATCGTGGAAAGTATAGCATGTATAGCATTCTATACATAGATGGTGACGTCACTATGTGCTAAGTAATCGCAAATCCAAGATGGCGCGCCCCTACGTACATCAGAGAGATGGTGTGGTGTAGCCCACTGTCCAATGTGTTCAGATTGGCCTCGGATGTATCAGGTGGAAGGATATGTCTAACCCAAAACGCCTACGCTGAAATATAGTTCTTACGGAAACCCACGAAAGCCGTTCGGCGATTACGAACGACAGAAAACAATGCGCAATCGGAACTACTCTGCCAATTCCGCCTAATCGGCGATCGTGCCAAGTAGCATTCAATACATACATGGTGACGTCACTATGTGCTAAGTAGTCCCAAATCCAAGATTGCGCGCCCCTACGTACACCAGAGAGATGGTGTGGTGTAGCCCACTGTCCGATGTGTTCAGATTGCGAGAAAGATCGCCAATACTGTCAGTTGAGCAATTTGTGTATTGATTTTTGACATGTTTAGCGTCGCCCACAGTGTACTTGCACACATGTTGGTATTTTCACGCTATGTCAGGTACACCCATATTGTAAGTGCATGTCCACGTGAACTACTTAACATTGGCTGAAGCTGTGGCGATGTAGACATCTATGTATGGAAATTTCACATGGAAGACCAACTGAATTCCCCCAGCCAATAAGAGAGCAGAACACTGTCTTCTTCTCACTAGGTGTGGTGTCAATCACAGTAACAGGAGCAATGTGGGTGTTTTTGACATTGCCTCTTGCGGAAAAAGCATTTGTCAACTCTAGAAATTTAAAGTTATATTACCATTGAACGAGAGCATTTAACCATACACCTTAGTTTTAATAAAATTTCACCAAAATTATAAGTATATCCCCATAACTGATAAACTGCAATACGATTTAGATCTGATTTCATCGAAACACTGGGATGTAACTGGATAAACATTCGCGAATATTTAAAATCCTAGCCGTTTGTAAAAGCTCTCGGGATCGATCGATTTCAAACGGAGTTAACTCATTCGCATACGGAAACATTCGGGAATGCTATTTTTAGAAACGTATTGAGTTGAACTGTTAGGTATTGCCAATTTAAAATCTGATCCGACCATTTACGGAAATAATCGAAGGGC
>Ga0224511_10003088_pt1 | contig 11750 bp, 4 predicted proteins | sample SF_May12_sed_USG_2_FD_169988 | JGI IMG/M metagenome (GOLD analysis project Ga0224511, IMG submission 169988) | Sediment microbial communities from San Francisco Bay, California, United States - SF_May12_sed_USGS_8_1 | ecosystem: Environmental > Aquatic > Marine > Sediment | place: USA... | reverse complement strand
CTTTATATAAAAAATATTACTATGAGCTTATGGTATAATACATTTCAAGCTTAAACATTATCATGAAACAATAATGAATTACAATCTTAATATTAAACATCATAATTCTATTATGGTAATAAAGTTTTCACAATATAAATTTATTGTACCAAAACTCATTTCAGATGAAAGTGGGGAGAAAGACTAATATGTCAACCAACTTTGAGCCTTAGCAACTACACATAGCATATTCAAAAGGTATCTTGCAAAATGGTTCAAGATGAGTTTAGTAATCTTAGTGAAACCTTACCTTTGAATCAATAAGTTGTCACTTAAAAATTTACATTTCAATGGAGATTGAACAATAATCAAGTAAATTCACTTATTTACAATAATACAGACAGAATACTTTTGATTTTCTGTGTTGTCTGTCTAAGCTAAAGTCTAGTATTTCTGTTTATTTGAGCTATACTGGGTACACGCAGTTCAAATAATACTTATTACATGCATATTAATCTTGATAGGTATAAATTATTACTTAATAAGTAGTACTATAAGTAAAATACAATACACATTTAGTTACAACAGTTTTGCATGTATGTGAAATTTAAGTAAATAAGATATTTGTTCATGCAAAAGTATTGTAAGTCAAGATACCATAGTTTTGCACTATCGTATTTAATTCAAATAATGGCATTCTGGCGCAAAACTATGATAAGTCAAAAAATGTCATTAAAATCAAAATACTTCAAAAAATATCCAATTCATTCCATACATCCTTGTATTAGGTCATTTTAAAAGTAAGTGTTCAAAAGAAATAAATTATGTTGGCATGCTAAAACGTTTTTTAGTTTTTTCCTCTTCCTGTAAAAAAGTGAAAATGGTAGTTACAATAGTTTTGCGCTAAGCCCTCGACATGCAAATGTTAAATAAAAAGGTTTAAAGGGGGAACATGATATTTTAGGATATTTGGGGGAGGGGGTGAAACTTATTTTGTTAACCAAATAAAGATACGCAAACTAAAAAACAAACGAATGCATTTCATAAAAAAGTATGTTTCTTCTTCTAAAAAATACACTCATATTTACATCATAACAATATTTAAAAAGGAGTCCATTATATATTTCAGGGTCATTTTAATGCATTAAACACTTTAGCCATTAGGACTGTTTATAATCATAGCTAGTATGGACAACTAACTCAGAAAGTCAAACAATTATACATTTGTTTATACATACAACTGGAAGAGCACATCGATCACATTTATAAAATGAGAGTGTTTGCACAGTTTTAGAAATGCGTGAAACCAAAAGTCATCCTCAGATCAAGGTCCAAAGTCAAGGTGTATCACTATTAAGTGTGCTCTCTTCAACCGCCCATTATAATGGTATTTCAAGGCCGATACAATTATTATATACACGGAAACAATGGGTGGCATGACATTAAAGATCAATGTTCAAGTACCGAAATTACCAACACAGTCATTTTAACTTGTATAAATATTATTGCTAAACTGAAAATCCTGCATTGACAAAATACCAGACTGACTACTATGACATTCGGTTCAATGTTGGTGTATATAATAAAACGATGTATTTAAAAAAAATGATTATTTTTGCCTTTTTAGACAGAAACTGAGATTGTCTCAATAGACTTATAATGTTACAAGGAAAGATATTTATGATTTTATGGCATTTTTGAATTTCTATTTGCATAACGGCATGGTCACATATGTACACGTGGGCCTACTGGGCTACTTTTTGAATGACCTAACTTGCCACTTTGTATTGTTATTAAAATGAAAAAACACATTATGTGATCAACTTAAACGCTCATCAACAACATTAACGGGTCCAAGTTTTAATTGAAATAACTACATGAATAGGAAATGAGTATTTTGACCGAACTTTTTGCAAATATTAATATTGTATTTTCTTTCCTTAGGTTATGTTATTTCGGACAGAATCAAACATAAAAAGTAAAAGTAGGACTAATACCGTAATGCCTATTTTCCCGAAGAAATCCGCATATATAGGCGAAAAAAAGGGCGCCATTGTTATAAATATGTGTATTAAAGGGATTAGAGCACAGACTGTTGGGTTGGAAAGTACCTATAATTTAGACATGAGTCTTAGTGAGGAAATGTGATGTGGAAAGTCTGACTCTTAAAAGTATTTTGACAACATAATTTAATTTATTGAAAAAGATGAAAAGTTCATAAACACTGATGTAAAGCCTCATGTACAATAAAATGATATTCTCTTACATTGAATGGTGTATTGGAAAAAAGTCAACAATTGTCTTCAAATCTAGCACATGGTCCCTAAAGTTTATAATTTATCACGCTATTATTTAGATTTTGGGGGATACATTTACATTTATATGCTCAAATTGGTCTGGGTCTGTGAAAATCAGAAGAAAAAAATATTTCTAAATATATTAGAGTCAATGTCATTATTGCATCTAAGCAAATATTGTTCCTTTGCAAGATATTGTCAAATGATTTTAATTCAGGTAATTTTCTATTTAATAATAGTTAAATTTCCGCAAAAGAATGTGATCATAATTTTCCTAAACAGGTGTAAATAATTATGTTTTTCTTTGTTAAAACTTAAATATATCGTGAACTCATGTTAAATGCAAAACACTTTGTGTATGCTGTTAAACGGTACGCAGTATGCAGGGCCAAAATAGAGTCATGCGCAGTACAAAGAAACCAAGGGGGATCACCCTAATATGTCGTTTGCCTTGTTCTTTGAAGTTTGATTATAATCAAACTAACCAAAACTGACCGATGTTATTTCTACTCATCTGTTTGTGAATGCGATCTATACTAGTTCAAAAAACCTAAATCAATCCAATCTGTTTGCAAGGCACATATTTCGAATACACACATGCCCATATTGCAAATACAAGTATAACCTGAGAATTATTTGGTAAATTTCACTTTAGACACGAAAGCCAGACTATATTCTCAACGTTTCGGGGCATTGGTATAGTTTTTCCAACCGTATATTGGAAAAGGAAAACAGTTTAAATGAGTCGCTATTGGAATTGAAGGCCACATTGCTGCATTAACAAAACGTGCGTTAACATTGCATTTTATTACTAATGTGTGAGGTTCGGTTACCGGAACGAACGAGAAAGTTTAATGTTTTATACTGATTATTAACTTCACTGTCGTATTACATGCAAGCAAGACGTATGTGCAGACAAACTGCTGCTTTATATGTGTATAAATACATAATATATTTTTAAAAACACTTTAAAGATTATAACTTTTAAACGAAATCATCATGATGGACGTCATTTCTTTTCGACAAAATTGGATATGGATGTTAATAGGTAAGTGTTTAGTTAAAATGCTTTTAAATATAAATAATTCAGATTGTGATATGAATATAGTCCAAACACATCTAAAAAAAATGTAATTGCGACATTGTGGATTATAAATGATTCATATGCAGCCAAAAATCCGCAATATAGCTATCAAGGACGTTATGTGTAAATATGTTAAAATGCATACTACAACATGGAAATAATGAATCACTTTTATGTTACAAATTTAGCATTCAATTTGTTTGTCTGCATGAGGTAAATCAGACCGGGAGTAACAACTGCGGCATTAAGAAATCTGAGATAATATCATGAACAGTAACTGTAAATAGAATGTATCACCATTATCCTTAATGACGTACACTATTCCATAAATTTCGTTGGTCACAATATAAAAAATGACAAAGACGAAACTTAAAGGACCGTTCTGCAACTGTCGCTCATGATCATTTATAACAGTACATGGTCAATTTTAATCCAATAGATTAGGATTAAATTGTCAGGTGACAATCTGACCTAGAAAACACAAAAGAAAGACCCCTTCACAAGATGAAAGCAAATCTACCGCATTGGGCGGAGTTTTAAATTTTGCGAAACAGTGCATACGGCAACGAAGCTTTTCTAATTTAAATTTTGAGCATTACATACAGGTAATATTTGCCCCATTTATGTTGACATGATAAAATGCATTTAAAACCTGACTTAATATTGATTCCAATATTTGTGCACACACATTCTTTAACTATGCCTACAAATGTTAGGAGTGTTTGAACTAACTTCCACTCTGCAAATTTAAATACAACATGCTAAATGAACTCGTATCGTTACACGTGAAGGTATACAACGGCCCTTTGTTATTGTAAGGTACTTACGATTTGTCGATGTTTTCTTATGGCAAATAGACATGTTTTATATTTAAACAATTTAGAATCATCCGTTTAATCCATATTTAAGTCTTTTTCATTAACTAATTCATTATGTTTGCAAAAAAAAACTTATTTCATTTCTTGCAATATGGCATTTACAAGATATTGGTGAATTCCTAACATGCAATTTTAAAAATACCTTATTAGTATATCGAGACAGACGTTTTCTTATCATTCTAGTTTAAAATGTTTATTGAACATTTTCAACTAGGTTTAAAGCATGCACACAAACGTAGACTTTTCCATATCGCATGTTTAGATAGAGTCTTATATCTATTTGATTTGCATGATTCTTCAAGTTTAAATAATAAAGTTAATACGCCTACAACAGTAAAAAGGGCATAGTATAACACATTGTAAAGGTCTATTATTTTCCCACCATAAGCACTATTACATGATTTGAGTTAAAGGTCCTTTCAATTATGTCCACAGTATTGTTAACAATTGGATGCGGAAGTCACAATCAACATTTAAAGTTTGAATATTATCGACTACAGCGCAGAAGGAAATGTGAAATAAGTTGAAAACTAGGTTGGATAGAACAGTTAAGAAAATAAAGTGGTTTTAATTTCACTGGGGGGTATTGGTTTTGTTTAGCGACGCACTTGGGCTTGCCCATTCGGCGTCGGGACATACAGATAGTTAGTTACTATTAGTGGCCCATAGTGCAAGATACTGGAGCGCCCACCACACATGACAAACCAGGTTCTTTAACGTGCCCAGTGTAAAGCACTGATGCACGGGAGCATTTTTCCTGGGAAGAAGCAGTTCACATCTCCTTTTAGTTTTTTAGTTGGAGTGAGGGGGGTCGAACTCGCAATCCGTGGGTCGGCAGCCGAGTGTTTTACCACAGAGCCATATCCCCTCGCTCAATTTTTTTATTTTTTACTGCGATCATGCCTAGCTTATATACAGATACTTATCAATAACACAGTTACTCGCACATCATATCATATATTACAAAACGTTTTAAAATATTGGCTTAATTCAATGTATTATTTCCCTCATCAACAAATTGTAACAAAACATGTTGAATGTAGATCCTTGTCTACATAGTCCGGCTCCATTCTTCGATTAAATGAATACATATCCAAGGTAGCGGTTAAGTACGTTACTTAACTAATTTTCAATTAACTTCCAAAAGTGATTTGGTCACAAGTAATTATTATGGTTTACTCAAAACTGTGTCCATGCATTGATATCCTGGCCTAATGCAGTAATTATTTCAATGTTTAAAGAGGACAGTCATATCTACATGTACTTACAACCAGTAAGTTTTTTATGGTAAGATAAAAGTAGAAAAAATAGCTTTAGTGAAAAGGCCTTGCCTCAGAAACAAAATCAGTTTAAAATAAAACAAATGATATGTTACATGTGTATATGCACGCGCATAGGTGGAGGTTTAACAAACTACACTTGCAAATAATAAAAAAGTAAAAGGTTGAATGCAAGAACATGATAATTTTTGGAGTAAAACCTAATGTGTGAACTAAATATAGATACGCAAACAATAAACAAACTAATATATTTCATCCAAAATGAATGTACTTCGATTCAAACAAATACACTAATATTTGCATCATTAACGATATTTAAAAAAGGACTCCATTATATATTTCAGGGTCATTTTAATGTATTAAAACCCATTAGCAATTGAGACTGTTTATAATCATAGCCAGTATAGACAAATATTAATGACAGTGAAGATCAATGTTTAATTACCGATATTACCAATACCCATTTTAATGTGTATCAGTATTGTTGCTAAACTGAACATACTGCATTGACCAAATATCAGACAGACTACATTGACATTCGGTTGAATGTTATTGTATATAATAAAACGATATATTTCATAAACATGACAAGTTTGCCTTTTTAGATAGGAACTGAGGTTCTCCCAAAAGTCTTATACAGTTACAACAAAAGAAAATTTAGAACCAATCATTTTACATGTTGCTGTTATTCCCCGAGTAGTATGATGCTAAATGGAGACAAGTGATAGACATTATGAGCTACGCAAGTCAACATGGGATTCAATATTATCAATTAATTAACACAATTAATGGCATTGCGCACTCGGTTTATATTACATCTATACAGTTAGCTCATAACTTTTGCCCAATTCGGAAACAACTTATATTCTATATAATATTAACATTCTAATTTATACATGTAGCACAACTAAACACATACATATATATATGATGACAAAAACGGTCGACAGTATGTTATCTTGTGAAACTGATGTAGAAACTTCATTGTGTTTTTTATTTTTTGATATCTGAGGAAAATGACCACTTGTTTTATTATGTTTGGTTAACTCTCTACTGCAGACAGCTGTCAAGAGTAGCAATTATATTTATGTTTGTATAGCATACTTAAATTTCTATTTGAAATAGGGCATGGACACAAATGTTGGCCTACTGGGCTACTTCCCGGATGACCTTACTTTCCACTTTGTATTGTACCATAATTAAAATGCAAAGACACATTGTGTAATCAACGCTCATCAACAACAATAATGGGTACAAGTTTTATTTGAAATAACTACATTAATAGGAAATAAGTATTTTGACCGATCTGTCGCAAATATTTTTTTTTCTCTCGTTAAGTTCTGTTATTTCCAACAGTACTAAACATAATGGGATGTAGTAGAACTAATACCCTTATGTCAACGTTCCTGAAAAAACAACGTATATAGGCGATTATTGGAAAGCACTTTTGATATTTATTTGTGTTAATAATTGGTATGGATTTAAATACCCACACCTATATTGTCGACGAAAATAAATGAAAACTAAATTAAATTGAACTACTTATAAATAATACTATATTAAATATATGTGCTAGTTTGAAGGGAAAGGGTTTTGCAATTTGATGAACAATGTCACATTCTTGACACTAAAACTATTACCAAGGCTGGTCAATGTCAAATGAAAAGCTACCATAAACCTATGGTGTGTTGTTTAAATCGGTGCTTTGGACCATATATCAAATGCATGCTAGCATAAAGCAACGCATAATAACAATAACCGAAGGATACTATAATAAAGCAATGCATACTGCCATAAAGCAATGCATACTTTCAATAATCAATAGATGCTGTAGTAAAGTAATACATGTTACGAAAATCAATGGATAAGCAATACGTACAACCATAAACCAATGGATACAATTACAAAGAAATTCATACCACTATAAAGCAATGCATACTTGCAGAAAGCAATATACACGCACGAGTATACTAGTATAAAGCTATTCATACAACAATTAGTAGCAGCCAGCTTTCGTATACTAGCATTAAACAAACAATTCATATTGTCGTAAACATTACATACTTAGTATAACATACAGCAAACAAATACTATAATAAAGATATGCATGCTAGCATATCTTATTGCATACTAACTTTGACAACATAGCTTTTCAGATCGCGTTTATGCTTACATACCCCTTTCAGGAGTGCTGCTAGGCTGCGTTCAGGTATTCGGGGAAGAGGCAATCAAGGATCGACTATACCAGAAACTGTTCACAAACTATACATCACAAGTGCCGCCCCTTTGCGCCAGTGGAGACAGGGTCAACATCACTCTAGACATTGCTCTTAGACAGATCGTTAGTCTGGTAATGGACGATTACCATTTTGAGATAATATTCTTGTTACTAAGTGCCACTAAACTGTGTTTCATGTGCTTGTCATATCTCTGCATCCTCTTTAATACAGATGGGTTTATTGACTATAAATCGTAGAATAGTGTAAAACAATATAATATTTTTATATAGCTTTGACCTATTTTTTTTATTTCTACTAGTTATTTATAATATATTTTAAGAAACAAAATGAGTAAACTAAGTTATATTGGAAAAACTACCACGTTCATAAACATTTGTTTTACAAATCTGACCAATGGTAAAACAAAAAAACGGAACCAGTTTTTAAATTAAATATCGTGTGCGTGTTCTTTCATTCTTTTAATCTTTTTTTGCAGAAAGAAAAAAATCAAGTTCTTACGACCAATGTTTGGATACGAATGGTAAATATAGCCTAATTACTCTGTGCATATATCAAACAATAATGTTTTCAGTAAACATCATATATAATAAAAATGATGTCACACACTCACACCAATATCTCAAACATGTATGCCTTAACTTAAATTAAGAAAGATGCGATTAAAGGTTGCACATATATTTGTATAAATGTGTACAACCCAAATATTTCCTCGAGACAACTTAGTATTCAACATGTTGTGTTTCTTTTAACCAAGGGTTGGCACGACTGTCGTATCTCCTGGTCGCCACACGAGTTCGGCAATACGAGTTTCCTGCGCGTTCCCTACGACTCTGTGTGGACGCCGGACCTCGCCCTCTACGACAGGTAACAATCTGGCCCTTTGGACAACACATTACACTATTTACAGGTGTCTTTATAGCCACTTAATAACGATTGGAAACATGACATACTTATACAAAACAAAAATCATTTAACTTTATCATATTTGATATCTTATCACTGTACATTGTTCGTTTTATTGTAATAGGGCTTTGGTAATCAGGTGAGAATCTGACCTAGGTAATACAAAAAGATATAAATTGATCACAAGACGAAACTTAAAGGACAAAAAGGAGAGGAGTTTTTTGCGGAACAGTGCTTTATAAATATCGGTAACTGATTTACAGCTCGGCAGAGGATGAGATGATGCCGGGCCGTACGGAATATCGAGCACAGCTCACCTCCATGGGTCACGTTCAGTACAACTTTCCCACCGTGCTCAGGTCCATATGCCGGGTAAAGGTCACGTATTTTCCATTCGACACGCAGGAGTGTGGCCTTAAGTTTGGATCATGGTCACACACTCGGAATGACCTTGACTTCTTCCCAAAGAGTAGCATCGGTAGGATCGGTGTGTTCACTTTTATACTAACTTGAGTTTATTGGCTTAACGTTTAGTAACTAGTTAAAGTTAAAGTTACATTTGCTAAGTGCATGCATTAATCGTGCTGTTTATTTTGTTTCTATTGAAACACTTTTAAAATCTGTGTAAAATAATAAGTTTACGTTTCACCAATGCGAATTTTCATTAATACAAACATAGTAAGCCTGTACAAAAAGAAAGCCAATAAAACAAGCGAGCTTTTAATCCTATTTTGGCTCCAGTAGACAGAAGAATCTGCACACGTATCTCTTCTATCATATCCTCCTCATCTATTTCACAATGATTCTACAGCATGCATAATATATACCATAATTATATACCAGATAATTTTATATTTTTAAATCCTTTTTTATTTACTTACCACTATAATTTATAATGGTCACTTTGTAGGACATATAAAAATGCCACGCATTACAAGAACAGTAATTACATAAATAAATTACATAAAATCTTGCTGTACAGTAGAACGGTAATGGTTTAGTTGCTTTGTACCCATGCAGGCCATGCTTCCTGAGAAATTTTCCTGTTCTCCGATGAATTTAACTTACTACAGTTGACGTTAAGTGCCTGTGTGGCGTCTGTAAAATATTGCCCCGAAATACATCATTGTGTGCTTATAGTTTTCTGGTCATCGGGTATCATGGATTGTATGTTGTTTGCATTTTAAAATAGAGTTACGCTAATGGGCTAGGGGCGTCAGTGATGTGGCATCTTTCATTACCACTGATGAACAGCTTTAATAAAACCGAGGCTGCTTTTTTGCCATGCAGGTTATGCTTCCACAGGGCTTTCCCATTTCTCAGTTAAATTTAATTTCACGCGGATTGAAAACAAAATAGTAAATGGAAATACAATTTAAACAGAAATCAGTGGATCGCTGATATAAAAAATGTATATGCTGTTTAGGCATTATTACATTTTAACAAAACTTTAATGAATTACAAACTATAATTTTGCAATGATATTCATCCTTACTTTCACTATTTTACGTAGCGCAAAACCGGATTTATACGACACTAATAAGTATTAATAAAATATGACTTTATTATATCCATTTTCTCTAGGAGACCTTGCAAACTACGTCGAAAACAACGAATGGACCGTCGAAAATCTTACGTCACAAAGGGTTGTGACGACGTACGGCACAGACGAATACACTGACGTTACCTATCACGTCATCATACAGCGGCGGTCAGAGTTCTACGTGATGACCATGATGTTCCCGTGCATGCTAGTCAGTGCTATTGCAGCAATAGGTAATACTGAGAACAGTAAACTGTGCATCCACGTGTATACTATATGTTTTGTTAGCAACAATCCAATTTGAATCCTTGCGTGATTTTGCTTTCACTGCCGAGCAATCTTATCAGCGTTTCCATTGCAGACCTGTTTACACGCACTTTTCTTCACGAAATCACCACCAGTATTGAACCATTTTAATGCACAGCTCAGTTCCTCATTATCCCCATTATAAGGTTATGGTATTGTTATTGTTTTAAATATGACACCTTTTTCATACACTGATTTTTTCTTGGCTATGCTACAATTACATCATTGCATTTGTTATTATTTCAATGTTTTTATGAAAAATAGCTTTCAAGGTAAAATAGCAGCCTATATTAAATTGAAGCTGTTCGTCAGCATGCTATTTCGCGTCTCATTGTTTCCTGCAGCCCCATTAGAGCGGGCTGGAAAAGTACACTGTTCACGTGTAAATTTAAGCTCATGTCACAATAATTATGTTTATCTAGGTTTTCTCCTGCCCCCGGAGAGCGGAGAGAAGGTATCGCTCGAGGTCACCGTGCTGCTGTCCCAGGCCGTCTTTCTGCTCGTCATCTCTGACTTTCTCCCGCCGTCAGCACAAAACTTTCCCATTCTTGGTAAACATAAGAGTGGCCTTTTGTATATGTATACTACTTTTGTATCACAAATACATGAATAAAACATCTGTTTTGTGATTTCTAGAATAAGCAGTAATCGAGCTCTTATTGTTGATAGCTTTGTGACGTTGTTAGGGTATTCCACGTTATTGTATGAGCACTTCCTATTTGTGTAAAGATTATTAAGATGAATTTTTACTAATTTGCTTTTTTCTGCAGGTACATATTTCACCGTATCCATGGTGCTTGTGGGACTCTCTCTGGTGCTAGCGGTACTCGTGCTGAACGTTCATCACCGGGGCGACATCCCTGGGAAGGCGGTACCTAGCTGGGCTCGCAGACTCTTCCTGCCAGGGTGCTGTTGTACCAAAGACAACAAGTATTCCACAAGCAGTACCAAGTCACATAGCTTTAGAATGCAAACGGTGAAGAACAATGGAATAAATTACGAGGTTTGATTTCGTTCTTATGTGTAATGGTGTTGCAGGGGTCATTTTCATAAGACTGCTCCATTTTTAATTGGAATGGTGTCTCCACTTGCTTGAATGTTACCTTGAACTAACGAGTTATCTATCTGTGTAATACCGACCGTACGGATCGCGCAAAGCGCGATCCGTATAACGGTCGGGTTACGGCTAAACACCAGTACACATGTACTAAGGGCACTCAAGTGGACTACTTTTTGCCAA
>Ga0224511_10003087_pt1 | contig 11750 bp, 5 predicted proteins | sample SF_May12_sed_USG_2_FD_169988 | JGI IMG/M metagenome (GOLD analysis project Ga0224511, IMG submission 169988) | Sediment microbial communities from San Francisco Bay, California, United States - SF_May12_sed_USGS_8_1 | ecosystem: Environmental > Aquatic > Marine > Sediment | place: USA... | reverse complement strand
AAGATTGAATATCCAATGTTTCAAATTCAAATAATTGACACATACATGTACAATGTATTTCTATTTTCAAAATTTACTTTGCCTAAATCAAGACAACATATCATAGATTCAAAACTTAAACTAAAATCAAGTTTTGTTTTATTTTTAGAATGTTTACATGAACGCTTTAAAAACGTTCATTACAATTCACTTGAATATTGAGAAAAAAATCGGACCAAAATTTTTCGTATTCAAATGAAAAAAAGTTTAGGGTCGGGCGAAAAAAATAGGTAGGGTCGGGTCACCGGAACCAGACATATTTTTTCTTTTCGCCTTATTGTATAATTTTGTTTCAGTGATGTCACCTCTCTCACGTTATACACAATACATCGGTGACAATAAATTTGGAACTTGGAGTTGCCTCTGTGTATAACATCTAGTTTAACTTGATGCATATGACAACTTACGCTTTTAATGTTGACGATTCAATATATTACCGATTCAAATTATAAACGATATATATTTTCTCGCTTTAAGTAAACGTGCTCATGTTGTCTTCCACGACTATTTATTAAACATAAAAATTTACAGTAGACAAATAACCGGTGAAATTAAAAAGTTATCTTTCTTCTGATACGCCTTTTAACTCCAGTAGCGAGTAATTACTTTTATTTTTTTCGATCACCGCGACCGCGTAGAGATGCTTGTCATTGATACACATTAAATGTGTATTGAATTTTCGATTTGACACAGATTGACTTATTAATGTAGTAATAAAACTGCATGCTTCTTTTCTCTGCATTTCTTCTTCTTCATGTGTCTCATAATGATGTCATCGCACAGCTACCTTAAGAAGTCATCTATTTGCACAGTTGGTTTGGGGCTGAACATGAGATCAAAACAGTCTGGACAGGGGAATTCATTTGTAAAATTTACGCAAAACAGAAAATGTGTTGAATTTGTTGCATTTAGCGTAAGATCGCACTTCATTTCATCACGTGATCTCGTTACGCCACTCGTAAAAATATTAATTTCCGGGAAAACTGAAACGCCGTAGAAACTCCATTTAGTAAACCATTAGCATAACTTATTTATTTAAAGTATCAAGTAATAGATTTTTTTAAATGTTATTATTTGCGCAAAAAGATAGTCAAGAGTGTAAATTGAAACATAAAACAAAACTCCTTCGATTTAGCATTACGTATACTGGTAGTATCTAAAAAAATGATTAAAATGTGTATTGAATAATTGTCCCCATTGTTTTCGATGTTAATGAGTAAAAGCGTAAAATTAATGTAACAGCATACACTATTGTGTTTTATACGCGTGATTTACGCTAGAGGCACACTACCATCGCGTCAAAACGACGTATCATTTAACGCGCGCTTAACGAAAACCCGATTTTGTTCCGCATCAAGTCAATACAATAAAGTTTTACCAGTCTATTAACATTATGGATTAGGTATTTTAAATATTTTTTGTGGTAAATTGAAACAAGTGTTGTTGATTTTGCTTTATGTTTGATGAAAAAGAAAGGTGCCGTCTGCATAAACGCAAGACGTCGAACGCAAACAAACGGCGCGATATTCTTTACACCGAATACAAAAAATTTACAACATGTTATGTTACTTATACTATTATACATGTATAGAGAATGAATCATACTATAATATTATCTTAAAATCTCATTTCAATTTATACTAAAATTTAGTTCAACATAATTAAAACAAATATAATTATATAAACGGTTCAGCAACATACAAAAAATGTAATCGAAATGTGTCATTAGCTGCAAAAGAATAACGATATAACTTTACCAGTAACGTCATCAAGAAGGTAAACGTCCACCACATCGTTTCCTTTGTGTTAGAATCAGCTCTTTGGAAGAAATTAACACTTAATCATTTTTATTTAATCACACAACGCTAGCAGATATGCGTTTGTTGTTGAATATAATGATTTATTCTTTTGCATTTCAATTTTAAACCTAATCTTAAAGCATACGTTTTCACGAAGTCGTGGCTGGAAGGCGGAAGTTTTGAACGCATTGTGCAGCTATTGGATCGGATTGCTAATAATTAACCCCTTGTAAAATAAACATTTGTCTGAATAGCTTTTTCTGCTTATTGAGATTCGCACTTTAACAATGGACCCATGCGTATGTTAAAACGCTTGAAAAGAAATAGTAAATATTGCTTTTTATGTTAACTTTTCTAAAACATTTTCAAATAATTATATTTTTTATTCATTATGTTACATTGTATATGGGCTATGATATGACCGTTTCTTTTTGTAGCATAAATACAATTGAAAGCAATTGAAAATAATTTGAATTGGCGGACATTAAAATGTTCAAATATTTGGCATATGCATAATGGCACCTACGATTTTAATGCTAATTATCTGTACCAAAACCAATATGTCCATATACATGTATTCTGCTAACCCTTGCATTAAACAAACTGAAAACAAATTCCGTTAAAATCTTTTTACTGTTTTTATCAAAGCCTATAACTATATATGCAGTGTGTACATTGTAGAATTGGAAGATCTATGTTAAAATAATAATAATATTTATATCTACAGTTCATGCACCACGCAATCAAATAAACATGGCAAAATACTCACAATAGTTTAACAGATACAATTACTTAGACAATGGTAGGCGACAAGGCACCGTCAATAATTATATGCTTATTAATAACCTGACTAAACTAGGTAATTATTTCGTATTTCTTTTTTTTCCAATAAATAATGATACTCGCTCAATAAATAAGAAACCTTACTCACATACAAACGATGTTGACATAACATTTTGCATGAATTGCATAGGTTGTGTATTAGTAATGTTTTATATACATACACATATTAAAAAATAATTAAAATGGATTGGGAAGATATTCAAGAAGACTGGTGTAAGTAAGGCACAACGACAAATCGCCCAGAACACACACACAACAAGAAGTCTATTGAGCGAGTAAACTATATTGACTTTCCATAGAAACGTATTATTATTTTAACTAAACCAGTTATTTTCATCCGTTTTCCGTGATTTTGTTTTCTTAATAAATAGGAGATGGTCGCAATTCACTCTAATTGTTAAGAGAATACGGCTATAATACATTTATCTATACTATAGCTTTCCTATTTTCTAACATTTAAGACAGGATGATATGACTCAACTTAAATTATTTATAGTTTAGCATAGTACATGTAACATAAAACATGTACAAAGTAGTCCACAGCAATGAAAGTCCATGTTCGTTCCATGCCGTCACTAGAAATGTATAATTTATTTACAAGATCTACTGCATGAACACTATGCACAAGGTGTGTTCTGATAGGTGTGATAACGCGCCATTGCAGCCTCGTCCAGCTCCAGATAAGTGTTTCACCCATCCATGTTCTCGTTATCCGGCAGGTCGTACGTCTGGACCGTCTCTTGGTTATCCAGTGATTCATATGCGTTGACGCCCGACCTTTCGTACTCGGAATGCCTATTAGGCCTGCAGAAGAACACAAAGTTCAATGAAAATGAAAAAAAAAACTAATTGGTTATATGTTTAATTGATGTCGTTTTTGTTAAGGTTATGTGTCGACGTTCTGTCTACAACAGGGGTTCTGGGGTTCACTAGTACACTACTCTTTAGTCTGCGATATCTTCTTTACACGATCAAGCAGATGTTTAACTACATTTTGTATTACCAGTCATTACGGAGTGGAGAGAGCTAATCGAGGGGGAGTGAATGTCATAAGTAACTATGTGCCATACTTAACGAGTGTTAGCTAAAATTACGCTAAAGCCTAAGAGTATCGCATCCTTTCGTTTGAAATCTAAACACTTGTACATACCTATGGGAATGAAAATCGATCCTGGTGTTTAACTGCATATGCTGGGCGAGATCTGTTGTTCTGAAAAGGTAAAGGACCAAAAAACACATGACCATTTCGTAACCCCGTTCCCCGCATTTCCAATACAAACTGTATTTGCCTCCAAATGAATCGCTCTAAACAATGTGCTAGTCTTCATTTACATGGCAGCGATTTAAAATTCAAATACAAAATATCAATTAATTGCTCAATGCCTACATTGTAAAAGAATTATGCCACCCACTTTTCTGGGGAAAATATTTTTTTATTTTTATAAACAGAAAGTTGTAGACCGCATCGAAAACAAAGAAAAAGCAATTTTGTCATATTCATTAAGTCACAAATTATAACAATAAAGGGTCTGTTTAATTTGCCCAATTAATTGCGTCAAATCACAAATAAGGTACTCACTTTAAAAAAGTACAACAACACTATTTTTTAATTTAACATTTAGAGTTTTAGTTGGTTTATTTTGCTGCATTTTTCTTACGCTTTGAAACTATTATCATCATACAGACCCACAAATGATTACCAATAGCTAAACCAGAATTTCGCCATTATTAAAGCCTAATATGAGTTTAAACAGATTTGATGCAATGTATTGATAGCATTAATAGTATTACCAAGAGTTAAGCTAACAAAAACTACATACACAGAGGGAGCTTTGGAGTTTTGTCGACGAAGGAAGATGACAACAACAATAGCGACTGCAATAACGACAACAACCGCTACACATATCCCAACAATCATGCCGATGGGGGTTGTCTCTGGCACTGGAAAATAATTTAACTTGAAGATAATTATGTTAAAAGAAAGTGCGTTGTAATCAATGTAGACAGGTCATGTGTAAGGGCACCACCCAGAACGGCACAAAAACGAAACATACATTCAGAATCATAATTGTATGTGGTTTTTCGGGTTTTCTTTCAATTTTTAATTTTTATTTAAAGTTTCTTAAATGATTTCTCTAGAACATGTTGAGTTAACGCCTTATTAGGGTGAATGACATACAATGGTGGTTTAAATCAATCTAACCACAACAATAACTTCTTAATCATTGTTAAAACAATGTCATTACTCAAAAGCTTCTATATCCTAGTGGCTTAATTGTTTCACAAAAGTATATTTTTAATAGGTACATGCGACAAAGGTTGTCTGAGTAGAATTATGAATATTAAGACAGATGTATTTCGGTGTAATGTCAATTGCACAAACTTAAAAAACAACATCAAGTGTTTTGAAAAAAGTTTCAGCGCATTAAAGCAATACTTGGTGTATGACATCAGACAAGTATGTTGTGGACAACTTTTTTCCCACATAAATATTCTAATTCATAGATTATTCAAAACTGTTCAAGGAATCAAATTAAATAGTTGTTGACAGTGAATAATCAACATGATGTTAATAACCTTTTGCAGTTGTATACGGTCCGTATGTCTTACTGGTGGTGCATCCTGTGTTGGTGCAAACTATGGCCACGAAACTGGAAGGAAAGTCTTTGAACATGATATGATCGTAACTTCTATTATAATAATAGTAAATCACACCATCTACAACGGTACATGGCCTAGGCTTCTCCCCACGACATCCTTGTTTTGAGCAGCTGTCATGGAGAGGAACCAAGGCCAAGGCCATGGACCGTTGAAGGAAGTGTAACGGAGGATAATGTATTTAAAATAAGATTTCATTAATATTGCATTATTATGTCCGTGAAATGTAAAACGTTTAGTATGTCCATGAAGATGATATCATTATACGTTCTACAAATTTGCATATGCAACGGTTTTGTATTAAATATAAATTGTAGAGAAACACAACCACACTGAATAATTTAATATAGTACATCTCAAAAACATTGTAGTCACATGTATTCATTTAATAATAATAACGTACGTAAATGAAGTATCAGGGGTCAAAGGTCCATTGCAGTACTCATTTGTTGCAGCGCTACCACAACTTTCTGACCCAACAACATAGTTAACTGTGTCATAGGCTGCTCGTCGCTTCCTCCCTGTTACGAAAATGTTTCAATCTAAACTTTCTAACAATTCAGTTGTAGGTGTGTTTTAACAATGTTATATATTGGTTGTAAGTCAAACTAACCAGTGTGGAGACAATATTAATTAAATGGCAGTTTAATAAAATATGACGACCAAACACAATCTATAATCGGTATATAAAAGTTAAAAAGACATACCGTTCGGTGTTTTTTCCAGGTTTTCAAGCCATTTGTCTTTAGTTAGTCTGTATACGGAGTAGCCATTTAGGGACGCCGTTTGCCAATTGTCCATTTTTTCAACATCATCCTTAGAATAAGTTGATAAAGCTAAAACAACAAAATTGATTTTTTTATTCAAAATGATGGGTATTAGTATTACCAATATTTAAAATTTCAAATGACAAAAACAGCATAAATACTGTTTCACTTTATAATTGCTTTTGTTTTCATTGGCCGTACCGGGCGGTAATTCAGCATCTTTTGGAGAAGGCCTTTTAGGTAATTGAAACTTGAAAATAAAAAAAAACCCAGAAAAATCCGAAACACAAAAAATAGTTATTTCTTATTGTCTGTTGCGTCTTTGTATACTCCGTGTTCGCTGTGTTCTGTGTGTTTTTGTACGGGCCATTTTGTAATGGTGTCCATACACTTGACTTGTCCACATTGTTTACAACATTTTTTTCTTTGAACATCTCTTCCATTTATATTGTAAATTAGTACTCAAATCTAAAAGTTTGCATAAAGCTGTCATTAAAGTATTAGTTTATGTTACTTTGAAGTTTGTCCTGGAGTTTGTCACTTCTTCCGCCAATGAGGTGTTTCTCTTGTATAGCCCCTAGGGGTGTTGCTGCGAAGAAATTTGTGACAATCTTTAGTGGAATGGTATTTTCTTGTGCCTCACCAGCCTCGATAACACTAACGGTAGAATCTGAATCCTCGATACTAACAGGAACTGAAACAACAACATGTAATTGATATGTTAAAAGGCACTAAGAATTTAGTTAAGAAGATGCAAAAGGAACAATTGTAAAACAATAAAAAATATAATGTAAGTATGTCTACCCTTGTGCAATTTATACTACTTGGTAAATAAGATATGGTCGTATTAGTTTGGCACCAGGTCATAAATGACTCTGGTTAGCAAAATCCCCTAGTCGGATTTACCATTTTTTACGATATTCAAAGACAGAGGATCGAGTATGTTGTATTTCAATGAAAATACTACTACATTAGAAAGTTGTATCTTTAAAGATATTTGATTGGCTATCTGTAGTTTATGAACTCTGAATGCCTGTCAATCATAGTATCTAGTAGTAGAGAATTTGAATTTGTTTATCTTGTATTAATTATATTTGAAAAAGACACTATTTCTAAATATTATACCTTACATAAATGTGTATCCTCTTTGCGTATATTAATAATAACAGTCTTTAAATCAGCATAGTGCATCCATATTTGTCTAAGCGGGCACTATACTAAATAGTGACCGGGCACTATACTAAATAGTGCCCAGTCACTATTTGAGCGTATAACGCCCGCTATATAACGCACGTGTATATTGGATTTCTAAAATGTGCGGTATAATATAAGAAATAGTAAACATCACTTCGGACCTTCTGGCTTTTAGTGACCTCTCAGTCAGCCCTCAAACATGTTTTAGGGCTGACTGGTCGGTCACTAAAAGGCCAGAAGGCCCTCAGTGGTGCTTCTATCTCTTAAGTATCTCCAAAGGATAAACATTTGAGAAATTGTAGAAAATGTATTAATGTAACAGTATGCTAAAAAAGATCTTTAAACTAATAAGTAAATCATGCAAAATTATACATTTTCTGTCACATAGCCCAGAGAGTTCCATTGAAGCACCTCGCCCTGGATTTGCTAGTGTGAACTGGTCATTTCCCAGCAGCTCTCTTTTTAATACTTGGACCCAGGCCTTTCAATACTGAACAGCAAGCTAAATATAATATATACTATTCAATAATATCTTACATCCAGCTGGAGCCTGGACAATTAGTGAAGATGCTTCTCCATTGATGTCAGGTGGCTCTATGTTTACAGCATAAACCTGAATATACACGATTAATTACTTAAATATTGATTCCTGTTTTTATGCGCATATGGAGTATAATCGCTCAGACGTAGGTTTGAAAATTTCGTGAAGCGCGCTAGCTCTTTATGGTAAATTTTCAAATCTACGTTTGAGTGTTCATACTCCATATGCGCACTTAAAGGATTCAATCCTTATATTTTCATCATTTTATTTTCAAATCAAATATTTTAAACATATTGAAAGGCTCAAATTTAATGCTATAAAGGCAAAACATGTGGGGGTAAATCCGGTATCGGAAACAGTTAATACACGCCCTGTAAAACTCTAGTGTGTGATGGGGTTTTCTACACAAGAGACAGATCTAACTTATAACTATAGTGGGTTTTTTCATTGTGAGAAATGAACGGACCTCTTACACACAAAAACAATTTTTAATTATTTTGAATGTATTGCTCAACATTGTCCTTGCTAAAGAAATTATGTGCGCTTGCTAAGGTATATATACATCCCAACATATGCAGTAAGCCTAACCGAATAGTCTCTGTGTTGTCACCGAGTCTTGTGAAATGTATTTAAACCAGTTTGACAGCAGGATATAAACAGTCAATGATGTATATGTACAGTTCTCACAGCACACAGCGACTTTTGTTAAGTTTTAAATGTATGTATTAAAATATACTACACAAATAAAACAAATAACTAGGTTTTTTATTATTTCTATAACAAAGAGGTAAGTCCCTTTTCTAAAGTGCTTTTGTGAAGATTGTAAATAAACGAAAAGTATGCCAACACATCTAAATTTAGACAAGAAGTAACGTAAATTATTTTTTCGCTCTAAGCAACTGCCATCAAAATAATTCGACACAAAAATTAACCGCCCTCGAGACAGTCCTATAGCGGCGAGCATTATACGAAGTAAATGGTTATTTTTTCAACGAAAATTAAGAGTGAATGTTAATATATGTAAAATTACAACAATTTCTTCTATTGACATTTCATGGGTCTTCTCTTGTGGGTTAAATATAAACTCTGAAGTCAGTCAAAATTATCATACCTATCATATTTGTGTGTCACTTATTCCATTATAACAATTTACGCCAACAGTATATAACATCAAGAAGTATATTACCTCAAAGTCGTAGGTGGTTTCAGGCACAACATCAAATTGTTTTGTGTAAAAATGTTCATCATTTGGCTGTGATACAAATGTCAATGTTTTCTGTGCAAATGAAACCTGTGAAACATAATATTGATAATACCATGTAAATTTATATTACCAATCAAAGACAATTTTTAACCAAACTCTCGTGCAATTTAGAAAGACGTAAATAAGATCATAAATCGTTAAGTTGACTTTTGAATGTTAGCATAATAATGAATCAATAATTCATTCAATCATTGTAATCATTAAAATAATGCTATTATAGATGCAAATCTATTTTCACACAAATCTACAAAAGCAAATCTTACACCAGCTCCAGCAGATATGTTGGCAACGTTATGCTTTAAAAAATAATCCTTTATGATGCCATTTCTCTCTAACAAAGTGGGTGCCTTCCATCTAACCGACATTTTATTGAAGTTGTCAGTGCGAGTTCGTGCTTTCACAGCTTCAAAAACTGACACTTTACCTGGGGCTGAAAATTGTCAAACTAATATAACCAGGAAGAGGTAAATTTTGACTGTTAATAGTTTCAATACAAAGAAACCTACTGTGCAATAGAGCTTAAAATTATATTAAATGCATATACATTTTCAAAATGATTTCAAATGTATCACATTGTGCTTACATGCTGGCAATGTGCGATTCTGATAAGAAGTTGTTCTTGATTTGGGTGAACCAACATTTGTTTTTGCCTCCACTGTTACTGAATATTCCCAGTACTCTTCCAGGCCATTTGCAAACAAATATGTGTTCTCATACCCTGGAAACAACAATACAGCTTAGTATACAATGTTTTGTGTATTAATGTGCATGTGAAGTTGCATGTACACATGCTATCTGACACTTGATTGAACAGTGCACACTCATGCTTTTAAAACAACATACTCTTTGATGGAATTTTAAAAAAGATCAACATATAAAAAAACAAGATAAACCAACAAATTGGTTTTATAAAAGAAACAAAAGTAATTTATATTTTAAGAATAAATAAATCTCAGCCTACAGCCATATTTAACACTAAGCTATAATTCTCTATAATATGTCACAACACTTTGAACATACATTGAACTGTATATATATCAATTACATGCATATGATGCTACAACTTGATCATACCTATAACTGTGTATGTTTTGGAAGGTGCCCCTACTGTAGCATCAAGGTGCACAGTGTAAGTGACCTGCCCTGGGCGAGGACCAATGAGACTCCATGACAAATTGAGGGAGGTCTGCCGTATGTCAAACACTGATAGTATCTCTGGAGGTGCTTGGGGCTCTGGAAGTAGTGAAAATGTAACACAGATTTTTTTCAACAAGTTTTCCTGTTTTAACAATTATAAAAATTTATCACAAATTTAAACTAACTATACAACACATTTTGAATACGGTATTAGTGAATTTAAGTATCTATCATAGGTTCCTGGTTTGGATGGGGAAATCCATCCTGGGGTATGGACAGAGTTTTCAAGCACTGGTAGTTAATGCAGAATACCTTATCCCATATATAAGAATGTTTTATATAAGACATATACCATTAAGACACATACTGAGCAATTACAAAATTGCTTCCAACACCATGTTTGTGTTCAAAGTAAGGTGCTGAAATTTGATTTTGACTAACAGACTCAAAAGACTTACCTTCTTCCAGTGTCAGTTTTGAAAAGTAAGCAGCATGTCCTTGTCCAGCATTGTTGATAACAGCAAAAGAGACAGTGTAGTTGGTGTCAGGGTTCAAGCCAGTAATATTATGAGTCTGATTAGAACGGACTTCTGTCTGTGTCTGGAACACTGTTCTGCTTGCAGTTGCAGGACATCGATTAGAAAGATGTTGCTAAAATGGAATTACATGTAGATAAATACATTGAGACTACTGAGTGAAATTAAGTTCAAAATATTGGAAAGAGCATCAGGTATCATAAAACAACTTTTGATAACACATTTAGATCTATTGACATTTAACATAAGTGAATAAAAGAGAAATGACCAACTATTCAATGGAATGAGTGATTCCTATTAAAACTTTCTCAATCTTTACTTGTGGGCATGTAATAAATATCATATAACGGTATATCTAACTTATTTATCAATAAAAAAAATGATGTAAAAACTCACATCTATTAGGGGTTGTTGAGTACAGTCATTGCATCTTACAATCAACTCTGTGTAACAACTGCCGGCTGCATCAACTTGCACCACATATCCAAGGTTCTCCTGACTGTAGATATTAGCTGGTTCTGACCAGCTGACAGTAAAGTGGCGACTCTCTACATTACTAATGAAAAGATTGCGAGGTTTCTCTGCCACTAAAATCAAAACAATACTACATATGCTTTTGATGATAATTTTAATTAGTTGGTGCTCATTTTACAGGGCAGGCATTTTAATGATGTCAATTATAATACATTAATACAAATTTAAAAGTTCAGAAATACATACAATTTACGCATTAATTTTTCTTCCATTTCTAAACTTACTTTTTGCTTTCGTTGTACAATAACTCTGCATACTATCAGATGGGACAGAAATATATCGCTCATTCTGTGTCTTAACAAGAAACTTGTAATTGGTTCCTGAAAGAAGGTTTAAAACAAAAATAAAGTGCAATACAAATACACCTCACAAGCATTGCAACATACTTCTCATGCAATACTATGTGGCATCGCTAATGTCAACCATTGTTCCCAGTAG
>Ga0224511_10003086_pt1 | contig 11753 bp, 5 predicted proteins | sample SF_May12_sed_USG_2_FD_169988 | JGI IMG/M metagenome (GOLD analysis project Ga0224511, IMG submission 169988) | Sediment microbial communities from San Francisco Bay, California, United States - SF_May12_sed_USGS_8_1 | ecosystem: Environmental > Aquatic > Marine > Sediment | place: USA... | reverse complement strand
GCATTGGACTCCCAGTTTGCTTTCGACACCGTGGCCAAAGCGTGGAGATCTAGTACTAATATGAATCATACGTTTGTTTGTCAGAGGGACCCAGGTATGCTCAGTTGATAAAATTTGAAGTTAAATGCCTTAATATCAAAGTGCATCGTCATGTGCTATTTTACTGAATATTGTTGCTAAACAACCATATGACAGTACTATTTTGGATTATTTAATTTTTTAGAAATAAAAACAGACATGGTTTTGACATGTTTAGATATATTCTTAAAATAAAATATAGGTAATATCTATAACAATAGCATTCATATAATATAATATATGTGATATTATGCTCGGTACATACTTAGGTACTCCGTAAATATTGTTAAAAAGTTAATATAAATGAAGGAGATGTTTAAAGAAAATAGTTTGCGAACAAGGAGGTTAAATTATGGGCAATACGACAAATACGCACAATTCGAACAGCACGACACTCAAGAACAACAAGATGTATAATGTGACATAAACAATTAGGTAATGATTCACTTTCAGAGTATCGTGGATGTGTCAATATCACCAGTCCTTCACAAGTTTCGTTTACTGGACTCGCACACAATTCTTTGACGCAGTGTTCACAGCTATGTCTAGGCACAGGCGTAGCCACGTATGCCGCTGTCGGTCCGACCGATTGTCACTGTTACACAGAATTACCGAACTTTACACCTCTGACGTCTGAGTGTAATTCCGCATGCGTCGGTGTAGCCAGTCAGATGTGTGGTGGAATTTCGGGAACTAACACGGTTTACAATCTGCTTCAAATCGGTAACCGAGGCAATGTTGTAACTGTTTTCTGATTTTTACTTAAATATTTATTATGTTTAAAATTATTATAGCCGACAATGTACATGTAGTTTAATAATTATTGGCAGTTGTTTTAACTGAAATAACACATCTACATTATCAGACACGTGGATGGCACTTAAAGGTTCCTGTAACAGCGTTTGGAGGGCAGGTATAGCTGTCAGTGGACAATTTTCTATCCAACCCGCCGACGGATTGCATTACGTCACCCATACCTGCTTCCAAGATGGTACCTAGTGCTTTTATTTTTTCGTTATTTATTTACACATTTGAATTGTATTTGCGAGAATAATTTAACACTTTAATAGTGGTTTGTTTAAAGTTTTTTTTTACACATTTGCAATGTATTTGCTAGAATAATTTAACACTTCAATGGTGGTTTGTATAAAGTTTTGTGTGATTTTGATTTCTTGCTTTGGAACCGTTAAATTCGTTTCCACTTCAGCGGTAATTCCTATTCAGGATATTAGTGTCAGCTCAGAAAAATCTGGGTATACAACAGCTCACATAGCGTAAGTTCCGTTGCACGTGTTGCCGTTTTTAGGTTATTATTTTAATACTAATAACAACAACATTATGTTATAAAAATATTAACCTTGCCATAAAAAGGCCTGCATCTTACATTCTACTTATTAAAATCAAATGAATTATTATGTTTTACACATATGTTTAATATCTTATTTCATAATAAGGCTAAGCTTCGGTTTTGCGGAGACATGGCAGCCAGCTGTCGACACTACTTCACAATATGTGACGTTGACATTCCCTGACATTTATGTTGTCAGAGCAATTGTGATGAAAGGTTAGTAATTTTAATAAAAACTTCATCGTTAGATTCGTCTACATATGTCTCCTTTGGTTATTAGAAATCTTTACATTTTATATCATGACACGTCCTTTTGCTCTCCTTCCTAGATACGTACAGAATGTCGTTGACCGTACTAAGGCGGGAGTTGAAGTATTCTTCAGAAATCATTTTAATAAAATCGATATAAAATAAAAATAAAAATAGATAACTGCAGAAAACAAAAACAACAAACTATTCTAAATATCTGGTACGTCTTGTTTTTCGTGGTTCGTGCTGATCTAAGTTTTGTATTTGTACATGACATTTTGTTATTGTGTCATTGAACTTTCAATACTTCTTTTTTAGAACATCACTTCAATATCTATTGTTGTTATGTCTTTGTTTAAAAAGGTATATACACTAAAACCGATCAGAAGTACGTTTCCGGATACACAGTTGATTACGTTGAACCTCTCACAAACATCACAGTCCCATATACAGCGGTATGTTATTTGATGTTGTTGAAGTTGTTATTGTTTATGCTATTATTGTTGTTTTGATGCCGTTTTGTTTTTATGTTTAGTTATGTTATGTTTCTATCATTTTCACGTATGTATACTAATCTTAAGCAATTAATTACAATAATAATTACTTTTGAATTTGGTATGAAGGGTCGGTAACATAAATATGAAATGAGTGTGTGGAAGTCTGTGTTATTGCAGGATGCGTTCACCTGCGTCAGCCATGCTACTATGTGTGCGTCTGTGCTGACAACACCAATCGTCACCAACCGTGTTACCATTCGCCCAAATACCTGGGTGGGCGGAATAGCCCTTCAAGTTCGCCTTGAGGGGGATTTGTTTCCGACCTTCAAACGTATGGTTCTTTGCAAAATGTTTATAAGCCTTATGTCGAAATATAAAAATGGCTTTTATTTAAACCGTTAATTTACCAACCTCAACTCATTCATATACTGTGAATTTCCCTTTTCGTTACTTAAACAAAATTTAGAACGCTTGTGCATTTTATGCTTTCAAATGTACTTGCACACACTACAAGCAACGTATATGGATAAAGCAATCAATTATTTAACAACGAATAAACGAATCAACAATACAATACATATATTTTATTTAAGATAACAAAAGGACCATCAGTTGCATGTTTGACTACGACGGTGATTTCTTTTCTGCAAATTTAACCACTACCACCGTAGATGAATGCGCTACTCTGTGCAGAGAGACATTTGCTTATCTCTACGCCTCCATTGGTCAGTACTTTTAAAAAGTATTTCAAATAGCCTGCCTTATAAACACAGTATACGTACATTGTAGCTACATGTAAAAGCGAAGGTTCCTACATTGTGTTAAAGTTTTAAATATAATAATGAACAATATTTGTGCCATGGATTGTTTATTCTAGATGAATCTGATGAGTGTTGGTGCGGTGTGTACAACCCTCTCCGCTTCATCAAGCCGACATATTGTCCGCTGGTCAATGGATTCAAAAGAAAACAAGATAACTATGTCGCTGTGTACAGAACGTTTGGTAATACATATTTTTTCCTAAAAATGTATATAATGTTAAAACAAACATTTCTTAACTATAGAGCTGGGTAATGTGCATTGTACCATTAACAAAACATACGGCATCTGACAGTATGAACCACATATAACTAAATGCTATATTTTTCTAAACAGACTTAACGTGTCCACCGCTGGACAAGAACTTAGTCGGAAACGGATCACTACTAAGCGTAAACTATCCATACACTGTCGGTGTACTGACGTTTATGACGTCAGTCACGTTCAAATGTAACGTCGGATATGGACTACCGGATTTCACCACAAAACAAACAGTTTTCTGTCAGCAGAACAACACATGGCAGACGACAACAAACTGTTCAAGTGCGCAAAATTTTGTTTATTAATTGTATTATGACCGTTTTGTTCAAGTTGTAGTTTTATAATTATTCACCCTTAACACCATTTAACTTTATATATCAGCATACATGTACTTGTGATTACATAAACTAATGACTAAAACAGATTTATGGTCAAGGTACTTGTTATAAAAAGGTATAATTGTTAAAATAAAATAATTAATTTTATTATTTTGTAACTGTTATTTTTATTCCAGTAATTGAGTGTCCACCACTGGCCGTAGCAAACGGCAATGTTTCCCAGCCGACGCTGACGTACCTCTCTACGGCAACAATAACATGTGACAATGGCCTGTGGGCCGACAACGATCAGCCGTCCATGAATGTCACGTGCCAAGCTGATCGCACGTGGTCTGTTCCCCAACCACAATGTTCAAGTACGTAATCCACCGTATTATCCTTAACGTTTTGTTTCCAGTATAATAATTTGTACTTGTGTTTTGTTAACAAATAACTAGGAACAACGTTATCAACACATTGCATTTCTTTCATTTGGAACAGAATTGTGTGACATGGAAAGCCATGAAACTAAAACAAAAGTTTTGCATTTTTAAGTCATGACCAAGCCTATTTTACACAGGTGCTGAAGCACACTATTCGTGTATGTAATATATAACATTACTTTAAAACGCTTTTGTCTAAGCATGTCACTTATTTTATGCAAAATCATTTTAAGTCTCTTAAATCTTAACAATCGACAAGGAGACATAAAGGTAAGCGGGCCGATTAGGAAAAGTTATGCCGAAAAATGCGTAATAATTTAGATATCTATTTCTGAAATACTTTTTACTGAAAAGAAGAAAAGTCCTTCCTTTATATCTGTCATGTGCAAGACACAGTATATATTAAAACATAACACATACCGAATAAGCTGTGAAAGTCAACAATATTTTTCGACACATATGGTGCATACTTCTTCGGCGTTGTTTTACAAATTTTCTTAGAATGTTGTTGTTTTATCATTCTGTTTGACGTGAAATCACAATATTTTGTTAAAATACTCACAAATCATTTGATAAGAAGATAAGACATATCCCCTTAAACGTTTAACCGTCGTTTATGTTTTACTTGCTTAGAATTGAAAGATCAACTACATGTCTCTTCTATTTGCCAAAAACCTGTGTGTGACTTAAAACGCTAAATTTAAATCACAGCGCACTATACTTACGTTAATTTTTCAGTTCTAAAACAACGGAAAGAAGCAACAGCAAACTTAGTACAGAATAAAGTTCGCATCGTGTCCATCTCGACGGAGGCTGCCGCTCGTACTTTGTTCGAATGCGTCACCATGTGCAAAGTTGATCCTATTTGCCAGGAGGCAAACTTCCGGAAGGCAATCGGAAATCTACCCGGCCTGTGTCGCTTCTTCTCGACAAAGAGCAATGAGACCGACCTAAACGATGATGAACAGTGGGTTTACCTGGCTACGGATTAAACGTGTTTGCGAACACATAGTGCAAGACAATTATATTTTATACATAAAAGGTTTTTTGTGTGTCTTGCACTTGAATGATTTCAGTTTATAGAGGTGGTATACAACGGTTTCCGATCAAAAACGATTGCAAAAAATATTTTGATGCATTTTGTGCTCCTGCGTGTTATTTGTGTCCTGTGTGACAGCTGTTAATGGTCGCTTCGTAGTATATTGTTAGTGTAGTTCTTGTCCTCTGGAAGCAATGATTGTATCATTTTAATATATATTAATTCGGTTTTTACTTAAAAGGGGGGGTCTATGGTTTTGCAAAATTATGTAATTGCTCCATTAGATGAATAGCTTTAATAATACTTATTATTGTTTTTGCAGGATACAAACTATGCTTCCTGAGGACTTTTTCCCATAGCTTTATGGTTATAAGTATGTGAAAAATGATGTTTAAATGCGTTAATCATATGTTATTTTCAGTTTAATTCGAAAGGTGTAAAGCCATTCCACAATATAAATTAAATAGATGTTCAAAGAAAGAATGTTGTAAACAATGTAGACAAGTTTAAGGGCACCATGACAAAATGGCCCGTACACAACAAACACACAGTTCTAACAGTACTCAAACAAGACATGTATGGTTTACGTTAAATTCAACAAGCGGGCTTATATCACGATATATTTTGGTATTGTGTGGCAGCCTCGTGCTCATAATTCTGTAGTTACATTTTCTAGTTTTCTGGAATCATGGACTGTATGTTGTTTTGGGTTGATATAGAGTTCTGGTCGTGCGCGAAACGGTGATCAATGGGTTGCCATGTTTTATACCAATAGTGAACAGCTTTAACAAAATCGATGCTGCTATTACTCATTGATGCTATGCTTTCTGAGTTGTGAGAGTTGCTGCATGAGTTGAAGTCTTTGTAGAAACATTCGGTATCTAATCGTGCTGGTTATACATAGTCGTTTGTTGCATAATTTGTGTGAGTGATACACAATTGTATTTACTGAATTTTGACCTACATTATGGTCATTTTCAACATTTTAAATTTTTTCATATCTAAAGCCTGTAACAGGAAGAATTGCTTTTAAAGCAGCTGTCCTCCAGATGCTCAAAAAATAACGGTAAATACTGGTCAAGTTATGTTCAGTGGAGAAATCTATTATACTGACCCCTTAATGCAGTTGACAAAATCGTTGGTATAACATCGTTTTCTTTGCATAATCTACTTCGTTACTAACGCAGTAGCCGTTATGTATAGTATGAATATCCCGATTGCAGAAAAGCGAATTGTCTGTTTTCAAAGCAAAAATGTAAAAAATAACGGTATGTATGTTTTTCTTATTTCCAACAAATAATATATATTTTTGAAGAGATATTTTGAAATATGTGTAACTAATGATTTTTTAGTATATTCTGGAGGTCAGCTGCTTGAAAGATGATGTATACTACGTGTTATTTTTCTTTTGCTTTCATAAATGGCCCTATTTTTGTATTTTTCAGCAAACATGTTCGAAATTCTACAAATAATTTCAATTGTTATAACTCTGTCATAGTTTTCTTTTGTTTCTGTAGTCGTGTGTGCAATAAATGTTTGCTGTGTATTTAAATGACTTATTTTCATTCCATATTTTAACATTTTTATGAAAAAAGTCAGTTAGGCAGCCAGGACCCTATGATTAAATCCATACCAATACATTGAAACTGTTCATTAATCTTAAAGGTTAAACTTAAATTCAACATGCTTAGATGATCTGAGTGTGACACGTGTGATGATAATCAATGGTCTCTAGCTTTGATCTAGCATACCCCACCTGCCAAGTGTACGTGTATGTCATTTTCCATACAACCATCTACAACAATTTGATTTTTTTAAACTACAACTGACGGTGACGCCTTGTTTTATAAACCGTCGTACATGTATGCAGTACGCAAAATACTGTATTTTTAAGTATGCAGATCCAAGACGTGGTATTACAGTTTATCAATGAAAACACATAATATGGAATATTAAATGCCAGTTATCCAAAAATTCGCGCTTGTTTAAAAACAATCGCAAATTATGAATTCTCATCAGCAAAGCTGTCGTGAAAATGATGTGTTTATTGAAGTAAATTATTTCACTTTTTAAATTGTCAAACTGTCAAGCACAAATCTTATTGTACCGTTATACACTTGATTCGCACGTCAGTTACATGTGTGAAACGTGACCAAATGTGCAATATGTTACAAAATTTTCAAATGTTCTAAGTGACTTTTAACTGCATTCGACGCATAACAACAGCAACAAAGTAAGATGTACATTTTTTATTAAATCCTCTTTCATTTGCATATCAAAGAAGTCAAATTCATTCAAATGCATGCACACCTAACGTCAAACAACTTAAATGTTACTGGTAGACCAGCAACAGACATTACGTTATAAAGTCGTTAAATTAAAACGCAAACAATTTCAGATGATATTAAATGAGGAAACTGGCGAAAACTACCAATTCGCCATTGGCCTATAAAGTGATTTTGCAATTGATTAAAATATACATGGACATTGCACGCGTGTGCAGCTGTGATTACAACTACCAATTAATCAACGCATGCATGATCTAAAGACATTAAATCCAATTAAATAATGGCAAAGAATCATAATTTTATGTTATCAATCACATTAGAGGTATTGTAATAAGAGGCATTTAGAGAATTGAACAGGACTATAGATGTCACGCAAAAACGTGTTTCGGTAACTGGTCTACCTTTTAGAAAACTTGTGAGCAAATAAATATCGTTATTTTTGTTTAAAAGGTTAAACCAGCATGTTGTTATGTTCTGTTCTTCTTTTAAACGATGATGCTTATAATATAAATTAAAGAGATGTTCAAAGTAAAAATGAAGTAAGCAATGTATACAGGTCAGGTTGAAGGGCACCAAAATGGCCCGTAGAAAAAAGCAAAACAGCACAAAATAGAATTTATAAATTAAAAGTTGCGTTGGTTAGAGCTCAACGCTGGTTTGTAGTAGTAAACACGAATGTTTTCACTACAATTTACTAGCAGTATATGTAGAGTTAAAGATGTTAATGTCAATTAACAAGTCCGTTTGCTTTTCACAAATATTATTGTTCTCAAACTACAGATAATTGCAAACAAAGCATAAACTATCAATACAATAAGACAAACAAAATGAAGTGTTTAAGGCAGTGTAACAGAAATCGCAACACTGACGGGTGATAAATGAAAAGTGCTTGTGTTTTTTGGCAATTAAGAACACTAAATACGAATTTATAATTTGTATTTTAAGTTAATGAAATAATGAAATACGTGTGTCGACCAATGAATACATCGACATTTGAATATTTTTTTAACATGTCAAATGACACACGTGACGGAGTACATTGTATTGTCCATGCATAACGCCTCAAAAGTTTAAAAAAAAGCTTGACCACATTTATTTGCCTCGGTGGTCCAATGGTAAACGTATCGAACTGAGGTGCCTGACTTTCGTAGATCGACTCCCAGGTCAGATAAGGATACAGTTGAACACAAACTCAAGTTGATGTTTTTAAACATCATCAATATAAACTTACTTCTTAATACGTTTAACAACACATAAGTATATTAGATGTTAAATATGATTTTATTTAATGTTTGTTAAATATATATTTTCGCTTAATTCTTTATGACAATAACTTCCAAAACGCTTACTTCGTGTAAGTATTGTATAGAATGTATTGGTTTGTCATCCGCTTTCAGAACCTTTTATGAAACTGATAAAAGGGAAAGCCCTCAGGAAGCATAGCCTGCACGAGAAAACAGCAGCCCAATTATAACAAAAACAAATTCTTGATTCCACAGCAAACATTTATTGCACACATGATTACAGAGAACGATAAACAAAAATAGTTTTCCAAGATGTTTTGAAAAGAAAATATATATAGAATCCTGAAATATGTTATTTATTTTACTAGATATGCTTCTTTTAGAAGATAGCGAAGAGTGCAACAAGCAAATTAATAAACCGTCAAAGCATATCTTAAAGGCCAACGGAAGAAACAGAGTCTGGCTACAATATTTTAGTGTATTGAATGTGTTCAAAATAGTCATTTCGTTATAATTAAAAACCATATTTTGCACATGAACTGTTCGGGCCATGACAGAATTAAAATGTCAATACTAGTTCGTTCAATTTACGGTTGTAAAACGACAAATGTTCAACATCTGTTGTTTTAAAAGTGTTTTTGCAAACTGGTCATAAGTTAAATAATAATAAAATAAAAAAGACTTCGAGCAGGAATCAAACTATTGACCCTTAGTGTTCAAAATAAATGTTTTCTTGCTTTCTACCACCGCTGCTTTACCTTCATCAAAGGCAATAGGTTTGTATTACAATGTACAATGTTAATCATTTAAACAGCCAAACCCATTTTAGGTGCCCTAGTTTTTTCCAAACCACATAAACTATTCACAAACAAGCGTATGGAATAAACTATCGTATGAGATCTATAAAATGTTATTTCAGGAACAATTCTTGATCTAATAATGAAGATGATTAAAATAAGAGAATTGATCCATACCACAAAACAGCGCATTATTTGTCTAAATAAAAACAAACCTGTATTCAGCATAATGGTTGGTATAGTCAATTAAACTTTTCGTATTAAAGCCAGCATTACATATGGTTAATCATGAATGCTAAGACACAAACACTCACCCTCGTTACGATAAGACTACACAGGAAAAGAAAGTATTCTTGAATCATAGATTACTTAGAAAAATACGTAACACGGTTATTGTTGGAGTATTTTTAAACAGCTGAAACATCAGCAATGCCTCATTAAAGTATGTCGTCTTTTAAAATTTATATACAATCAATGATTCAAGAGAAATATAATATGCTACAATAACTGATGATGTTATAGGTGTATAGCTGTCACACAAAAAAACCTAGACAAACGCAACAGAACAGAATTCAGCAATACCACGTTGCCGTTGTTACGGTTTGGTAAACTGTTGTATATGTTACATATATTTACTGCAAGACACAAACAACCACACATACATCAGAAATTATTCGTTTGAACAAAGGCGACGAATAACACATTTAATCAGTTGCTATGTAGACCCACTGGGCGTCATCGCTTAGGTCGGTCCCATTGCTCTTCGTCGAGAAGAAGCGACACAGCCCGGGTAGATTTCCGGTTGCCTTCCGGAAGTTAGCCTCCGCACATAGTGGATCAACCTTGCACAGTGTGACACACTCGAACTGACTGCGAGCGGCAGCCTCCGTCAAGATCGATACGATTCTAACAGTACTGTGTATCAGGCTTGCTTTTGCCTCTTTCCGTTGTTTAAGAACTGAAACAATATTATTTGAGTGTAAATTTTACCGTTTTTTCTCGGGCTCAATATATTCGACACCAAAGACTTTGCCTGTATTTTAGTAGGCAAACTTTCGCTACCGTGCTCTTTAACATGTAGTCACGTCTCCTATGCTACAACACCTGTGTACAATATGCTTGATAATGACATCAAAGTGCAAAACTTTCGTTTGGGTTCATTGCTTTACACGTCACACAAAGCTGTTCCGAAGGAAAGAAATGCAATTTGTAGATACCGGTGAACAAATTTGTTTATTAATAGAACATAAGTGTAAGTCATTATACTGTTATAACGAATTATTATGAATAATGCAGTAAATTACGCACTTGCACATTGTGGTTGGGGAACAGACCACGTTCGATCAGCTTTACACGTGACATTCATGGACGGTTGATCGTTATCAGCCCACAAACCACTGTCACACGTTATTGTTGCCGTAGAGAGGTACGTCAGTGCTTGATAGGAGACATTGCCGTTTGCTACGGTCAATGGTGCACATTCAATGACTGAAATGAAGTGTTACAACTAGAGTTATGGGGCCCTTACTAGTTAACGCTTGACATTTAATTGATTGTTTACGCAAAGGTTTTACCTGGACCCGAACAATTGGGTGGTCAAACTGCCCAAGTCCGCATGCTGACAATAAATTAATTATTCAATAATATGTCTTTATCTTTTTATTGGGACTCTTAAAGGACTTTTTAAGTGTAACACACTTTAAAAGACAATTTTCGAAAACCTATATTTCCTTGTAGCCAACGTATTTAGTATATCAAAACTTACTTTGTGGTACCTTTACATGTTCTCTATCGATTTGGCAACTCGGTTAAACCCTTTTCCGTGATCAACAGATACAATACGGGTTTTAAATGAATTGCAAACCGATAACAGACATATTTAGGTACCACACCTACCACAAGATAGACTGCTTTGCCCTCCACACGTCGACAACAATAAAAAGGGGTAATCGAAAAAGTGTGTTACACGACCAGGCCTCAGTGGAGTCCCTTTAACCTTTCGAGTTACGCGTGTCATAACTATTTGGCTACGGACGGATAAGGGCAACCAAAGGTGTAAGAGGCATATCACTCTATTTTAGCAATACTTATATCTTTGAGTCAAACGGACCATCAAGCTTAAATTATTATGTTCATTTTGAAATTTTTTTTTCAAGTACATGTACACCAGTGATAATTTTTGGTCTGCGTTTTGCGTTTTTTACGCACATTTCTGGGGAAAAACGCACAGTTGCAAAATATGTGCGCTAAAAAAACGCAATGATTTTCGACAACTAAAAAGAAGTAATTTCAGAGAGGAGAAGTGCAAAACAGAAGAGAATTTATCAAAGTTCTTGAATAACATGACCTATAAGACTGTGACTTCTATGAGGG
>Ga0224511_10003085_pt1 | contig 11754 bp, 4 predicted proteins | sample SF_May12_sed_USG_2_FD_169988 | JGI IMG/M metagenome (GOLD analysis project Ga0224511, IMG submission 169988) | Sediment microbial communities from San Francisco Bay, California, United States - SF_May12_sed_USGS_8_1 | ecosystem: Environmental > Aquatic > Marine > Sediment | place: USA... | reverse complement strand
AATTTATATTCGAATGACATGAATAAGAAATTACCATTGTTCTATACACTGGTTTTTTAATTGATTAAATAAGTTGCCTTGAACATAGAACAATTAAAATTGTTTTGAAATAATACTTTTAACGTTTAAATTACGTTTGAGATGTACACATATAAGATCTACTAAACACACGCGTTCATTAAGTTCAACCGCATGAAACAGACGAGTCTTGTACGACATGAAACATACGCTATTCTAGAACCTTAACAATGCAATAAACATATCAATTTTACCAAACGGCAATATAACAAATGAAGTTCCAGCTGCGTCCTTCATAAACAGACAACAATTAGGTTACAAATACAATGTGACATGTTCATGTGCTATTATCTGTGTTTAAAATAGCTAACATTTTATATTTGTCATAAAACTGGCATTTTCATATCAATAAAATCTATGTTTACATTGCAAATACAGCTTGTAGCTGAATTTGCTTAAAGTTACAGTAAAACTGTCCTACCATGGATGCTGAGAGACCAGCTATGATTGGTGCACTAGTCAAACAGAATCAGAACCTCATCAGATTACAACAAGTAATTAAAATTCTATCAGAACTTCTTTTAAAGCGATCCATTCTGCTCCGTAGTCAAAATCGGTATGCCGCAAAACCCAACTTTAAACCCCTGCCGATCCAATGCCTAAATGCACATAACGCTGCTGTATTAACGCTCGCTGCACTGTTAAACCAACGCCCGCTTTTCCTCGCCACCGTTAAGCCAAAGCTATAGCAATGCCTGCCTCAGCGGTGCACCGCTAAGGCAACGCCCGTGTTGTCGACCCCCCTATTGTGTGCGCGGTGACAATGCACCGTTCCGCAAAATTTCAAGCTCCGCCCAATGCGGTATATTTGCTTTGATCTTGTGAATGCTTGTGAAGGGGTCCTTCTTTTGTGTTTTCTAAGTCAGATTGTCACCTGACAATTTAATCCTAATCTATTAAATTAAAATTGACCATGTACTGTTATAAATGATAATGATTGACATTTGCGGAACGATCCATCGTTGTCGAAATATGATCAACTCTCTCTACCGTTCAAGGAACACTCCAACAAAATTAGTGCGGTTGGAATGGGGCTTAAGACTCTACTGTTTATCTGCTGGCAGCAGTGGATGTACAACTGTTAGCACCATCCGATATACACAAGCGTTGAACACTGTTGCTCGAATGAATTTTACGCCAACATTTTCTTTAAAGATGAAGTAACCATGATTTCCCAATATCGCTGAAGTCATCTTTGTGAACAGATTTAACATCAGCAACAACATCTGATGACAACCAGACTATAACATCGTACACATATCGATCGATACTGCAATTTAATGTGTCTAAGTCTGTTCACTAGTTTGTTGTAAGAACAAATTTCCGCTCGTCACTTTTGTTGACCTTTCTACCAAATTAATGGTAAACGTGTTTGTTTATCTCAAAGTATACTAAAAATGATATTTACAAGTAGAAGGGAAAAGCAAACAGGGGAACATATATAGTATGCTTCTATTCAACCGTAATAAAAGTCAAAATGTAGGACTACTCCATTATTTACATTTATCATTAGTTAATTTTACTTGAATAAAATAAACCTTCTTATAACGTTAAATCTTTTAAATAAGTCCATATTACGAATACGTCTGACGTTTAATGATCAAAATAATCAGCTATCCGGTAGAGCTTCAATCATGTTTAATCAACTGTCTGGTAAAGCTTTAAACATGTTTAATCAGCTATCAGATACAATTATGTATATAATTATATTTCGGAAATCGTTCAGATAAAGAATAAGCTTCTCAGACAAAATGGATACGTCCTTTACGACTAATTGCTTAATGGTCTATCCTCTAATTTGTTTTACGCAAGCAGAATAAGAGACGGATCGAAGATTTTAATTCTTAGCGACGACGAAACAGTTGCTTTAGTGTCAAACAAATAAAGCGGCAGTGTCTAACAATGACGAATGTGCGCACACAAGCGTCATTTGTGTATCAGTTCCACTGTAAATAAATAGTAGAGATACTTAACGTTTGATTCTTAACTGGGACGACACGAATCCGATGAAGGAACTTAAGCATCATGCACAAAGGACGTTTGATAACAAATGTGAACAGAGAAATACAGTGAGTGTATCAGCTCAGCAGACTTCAATTTGATTACCACAACCACCACGAAATCTTATTAATGGCCAGAGTTTTAAGTCAAATTTGTTCAAATGCATTTAACATTAATTTCCAAAGGAAGTAGTGAGATTAGTTGTGAATGTGTGCATGATAACAACAGTTTTTTGTTTGACAACTGTCAACACATTTCAACCAATGAATATTACATTTCAACTGGTAATTTCTTTAATGCTGTAATAGTTTTCTAGGCGAAAGTGCTTCAGTGTAAGTTGTTCTTTTAAAAATCGTCGACAAATGATGCATTACCAATTAGCTTAAAGTGACAGGTAAGGACCAATTGGTGTGGATGACTCTGCGTTTAATGTCATTTATAAGGAATGCTTGTCAGATATTGTATCAGTATCTGTCCATTAAATGTTCACTTTCATTAACCATTGAGATGCAGGTTTACTTTGACACTAAACAGAAAAGTAATTAACTAAAGGTTATCGTTAAAACAATCACAATATCTGAATACCAAGATATTGCTAATGTACTGTAATAACGATTACGGTTTCTTATTCACGAGGACGTTATCTAAGAAAAGGAAAAGTCCTAAGGAAGCATAGCTTGCATGAGAAAAAATTATTGCCCTCCCCCCCCCTTTATATGAATATTATTATGTTTTCAATCTTATTTATAAAATCAAAGAAGCAAACAAATGTGAAAAGCGCTGTGGTGCATCGTCTCTAAATGGCATATATTTGAAAAAAATATTTTTTTAATCTCTACCTAGCTGCAAATCTGTGAATCCATTACAGTGGTATTACCTGAACATGAACCGTAGTCAAGCAAACTAGGTAACTATTTGACATTCAAAGTAACCATACTAGCATTCATCTGATGACAATTAAAAGGCATGGATGTTGTCTTCCTTGAACGTGTTTCTATTTCTAAGACAAAATAATGAAATGAAATATCTTTACCTTCTAAAACCGGTGTCTCTGTTTCATTTTGTAAGATTAATACCTTCGTTTGTATCAGTATTCAATTTAACACTGTTAACTTGACAAAAAGGACTGCTATAATTGGAGAACATTATTTATCAATGCAAGTGGGGAGACAACGGCATTAACGCTGTCTTCAGAGAAAATACGCTACACCCTGTAAGTTGTCCTAACTTGATAAAAGCAAGTAGCATGTGTCATTTGGGAACATTTCTCAGACATAAAGTACATTTTGCGTAGGTGAGTTAACAAAACGATTTTCGTAACATGATTTGCTAGTTTAAAACGTTTGTCAGAATTATACTGAAGTCCTCCCATTCGAGGCACGTAATGCAAAATTAGATACACTCACGGTCTTTGAAAGATCTCGGGATTAATTTGGCAGTAAAATTGGTGTCTGGAAAAAATATATATTGTTATCATGTTTCATTTTTCAAAATTAGAAATGCACACACCCACGAACTGTATGTATCTATCTTTAATTTATTGACATTTTATATATATATACGGATCAAAAGTAAAGGCAATGTCGTCTATGCGCTAGACTTTCTTGTCATGTATGTGAATTATTGAAGCTAGGTGTGTACTTGTTTTCCTACGAACTTGACTGCTTCCATTGCAATTGTTGACGTTTCGTTTAAAAACTGTCTAAAGCCAGACCAATAGATTTATTATCGACAAAAAACGACCGTAAATCATTGCTATGGGTGTGTTTCTAATGATTATACTTAAATAAAGATAATAACTCATTTCTACGTCACGTATAATAATGTGTTTGCTTAATATTTACAAATAAACAGTAACGTGTGCGTCATTTTGCTTCACCTTCTAGGTATTTAAAGAGGACACTGGCGTTAATAGCACGTCAGTACGAAAGTTTAAAGAGGTTTCCTTAACGGAAATCTCAAGACGGTGTGTTATCATTATGTGCGATGAACGGCAAGGAAGTCTGTGTTTGCTTGCTAAATACATTGTTAATTCGTTCACATCACTACCATATATTTCATGAACATTTTATTCCATGGTGGTTAAGCAAACTAAAACAGTTATATGTTTCGCCGTCCTTGCATAAATGTTGAACCTTTTTTTACGCGTTTAATTGTTTCTCATACTTGAACTTACTCTTCATATCACATTTGACCATGCACTTTTATTTTGTTAATCAGATTTACAACTTTGCATAGCTATTGTATTGTATTGTATTATTGTATTGTATTGATTTGTTTTGGAAAAAAACAACCCTTTCTTAACAAATAAAACATGGACTTGAGGGCAATATGCAAGTTTACGGACTGGTTGGTCAGGCTGAGGAAGGTATATGGCCCGAAGCGAAGTAAATACTTAACGTCTTATTTACAAGTATACCTGCAAATGACATTTTACAAAGTATAGATTGCTAGTTTGAATTATGATTTAGTCATTGACGTATGTTTCTGTAATGCCAAGTTTACAGTACACAAAGATCAGTTGAGGTTAAGAATCTATATATCGTACTTATCCGTGAGTAGTTATTTCAACATTGTTCATTAAATTTCAAGCGAGTTTGTTTACATCCTAAATGCCGTAACCAGTTAATTATATATACGTCGCACGTTTAAGCACTCCCTTTTATAGTCTAGCCATAGATATAAAATTAATGTGTGGTAAAAAAGGTTTTTGACGTTTGCCTTAGAATACTTAATGTCTAAATTGATGAACATAAACAAAGTGATTTAAGGGAAGAACTCAGGAAGATCAGGAAAAGTTTGTTTATTTGTTTCTGGTTTATTTTATTTGCATGTTCGTTTGTTTGTTTAAATTTAAAAATCAACGCAATATTAAATCTTTGTATAACCTTCTTATGGTTGGACGTAAATGTTGACGATTTTTGCATACGTTTTTATTTATTTCGTGCAAGTTTGCCATATTGTTATTGTATTCTTTTATAAAGAAAATCCCGAGCGAATCTCGCTGAAAATAATTGTAAAGTTACGTTTGGAACATTATAAAATCGTCAGTCGGCGAGCTAAGGGGGCGGCAATACATTATAACTTAATTCACGGCCAAACGTAATCGCTTTTTCCATTCGAGATACTTTCAAAACTACTTTTGTTCTGATTTTATTTAAGAATGTGTTATATAATGCAAGATATCGAGTAATGGGATTTGTTGAAATCAAAGTTGTCTTCATAATCATTCATTGCTTAATGAATTTTTTTTATTTTTGCCAGAGACAGAATGTGAACTTCCTACGTGTAATAAATACATTTCTACAAGTAAATAACGATATCTGTAAGTTGGCATTCTCGCAGGCAGTAGCCGTATGATATGGTCACAATTCATCTACAAGCACCGTACAACGTCTATTTCTCAAAACATCGTACGATTCTACGGCGCCCGTACCGCGGTAGGCCGGCGGCAGGAAAAGTTATACGATTTCGATTAATTTTTTCGACATCGTACGGTGCCCGGTGCTCTTTAAGTACTACTTAAATTTCCACGGCGCTCGTACGGCGTTTGGTAGGGTCATTAAGGGGGACGGCGCCTGGCGGGCGTATGTACACATCGGACGGGCACCGGACGAGTTTTGTTTAAATTTTAAATAGTAAGATTCCAACGGCGACCGTCTACCGGTCCGGCATCGTACTACAATGTTTGACAAGCGCCAGACACTTTAAAAAATCTCTTAACAAATCATCTTGGCACCGGTCGATGTTTTAGATGTCGAACTTTTTGCAGAAGTACATATTGCATCAACATTATAGATATTTAAATTCTAAAGACCAAACACATAAATACAAAAATATATATTTCTTTTGAGGAGCTGAGGATGATCAACAAGAGCTATTGAATTTTTTTCAGTCTTGAGCATGTGTGGTTTTCTTCTCTAATACTGTCAGAGTCAGTCTCAATCTTTCTTATTTTAACAACCTTTTTTTGCAGGAATGCTGGCGAATCTTGATATAGACGTATTTACCATTGCACGTGAAATTTTGTGTAAAATCGCCCGAGCACCTAACGATGTCTCTTACAACGCCGGACGGGCATCGGCCGATGTTATCATATACAGGCGCCGGCCGGCGCCCGTACGATATGTGACCACGCAAGAAAAATCTTCAAAATCTTCCGGTGCCAGGGCGATAATCAAATTCGCTGGTGGTGTGCACATCGCTAAAATCGTACGATGTCAGGTTTGTGACCATAGCAGTACTCGGGTGTTTTACCAGTGCCCACATTTACTATCTGCATTAGGTCCATACCGGATTGTTATGTAACACAAGCAGTTATGGCTCAGTCACAATGTCGGCGATCTGTCGGTGATAAGTTTTGGCCGGAGGTCGTGGTAGAAAACAAAGAATCATTAAACAATGGTAGCAATAATCCGAATAAAAGTTGAGCAGTCACATTGTGTGAGATTTTTAAAAAGATTTTGACCAGGTTTTGTCGAAAAATCGTGGGATGAGCCTCCGATGGCCTCCGATTGCATCAAATGCGATTTGAGACGACATCTGCGAGCGTCTTTTCTTTTAATTAAAAGGAGGGTTTTCAGACCGGTCACATCCTCCTGCAGCAAGAGCGTCTTAAACTTTTATCCGGTCGGAGGCGCCCTTATATACACGGCGATTAACTACGATTCCACCGTAGGATTCGTCGGAGACGATCACAGTAAGCGTACGAGTCGTTGCAGGGTGCCTCCGATTCAGGTCGCCGGAGACTACTCGCAGACATTGAATCTCAACCTGAATTTGCGACTAGTCTCAGATTATTCGGAGGACGCCTCCGATTAATCAGAGGGCATCGTAGGTCATCTGAGATTGTGTCTGGGATGCCCAAAATTAGTGAAGAATCTTGTGAGCAGTCGTACAATTTTAATTTTAAAGATTGGGACCGCGACGGGTGTGGCGATGGCTAAAACATTTACGACGAGCCACAGGCGTCCGGAGAGCGCCTCCGACGGGTGCAAAACCGTGAGATCTGTCTCAAGATTTTGTTAGTATTACCCGGGTTTTACCTATCGCCGACGCATCGCAAATGATTTGTGACTGAGCCATTAGGCAGCACTGATTCAAACTTAATTTTCGCTCGATTCGGTGTTATTTTTTCACCAAAATACAATATTAACTTGACTTTTAAATGTTAAATTCTTATTTAAGAATATATATATATATTAAACGCCTTTTCTTGAAACGAAGTAGTGTAATAAGTAAATTATTCAATGACTTTATTTCATTGTTTTTTTTTTAAACGCACATCCACTAAAATATGCCTAGTTTTGTATTTAATGAATGTATTTAAATATAGTAAGAGGACACATTATTATTGTTTAAACAAACAATTAAACATTTAAATGTTTATTTGTATTGGGAAATGTGTTTGTTTTTTAAATTTATTCTTAAACAAAATAAGATTTCATACATATTTTTAGAACCTAAAACCCGAAGTTCAACAATTCAAACTGTAAATTGTCATAGAGATTTGCCAGCTTACTAATAGACGTTTGAGCATTTAAAGATGCTAGGTCTGTATCTTCATACCCTTATAATCAGTCACATATCTTGCAACATGTTAAGAATACTAAATAAGTTAACATTGAAAAATAAAATGCACAATTCGTGTGACAAATAATGTGTTTTTAACAAAATAGTAAAACCACAGCAACAAAAAGATCAGATTGTCACCTGACAATATAATCCTAATCTATTGGATTAAAATTGACCACGTATTGTTATAAATGAGCATGATTGACAGTTGCGGATAGGCCCATTCCCCACCCGCCTTAAAGTACTAACTGTACGAAAACTATCATTGTGCTTACAACGATTAAAGCTGCTTCTTGCGTTATTTAGCAAACATTCTATTTGATTTGATTGTTTGATATTGATTGTTTAATCAAGGCTAGCAGTATTGTTTTGTAATTCGTACATAATCATTAATAAATAATAGACATAAAACAAAACAAATAAATCGATCCGAGCCGGGAATCGAAGCCAGTGCATCGATAATACAAGGCAATTTGGGTTATACAAATAACTTACGAAAGTCTGTCAACGCAAAGCTAACTACAATACACTCAGAATTTATCTAGAAAAATCTACTGCGTTTGTCAAGTGGTTGTTTTTTCGATAAAATAATGAGCAAATACGACACATGTATGACACAGCTAAATAACCAGTATGTGAAATCATTAAATATATCAGTTATTGGAGTTTCCAGTATTAGAAATTGTTGATCAGTCTTTGTAGGCCAGTCCATTATGTCAAGGGGGTATTTTTTTAAATAGGGGAGTTTATATTTAGCAAGACTCAGAGAGAGGCTGAGCACAATTTCCAAAAGCAGCCTAAATTAATCATTTGTTCATGTTCAACAACTAGCAATCGTCTTTAAATAAAAACGTAAAATATTATTATGTTTCCACAAAGGAACCATTCTTTAGTAATAAAACATAAAATAGATTGTTAATTAACAACTGATTAAGCCCCTTTTACACCAAACGGCGATGCCACAGCGTTTGTACAGCGTTCTAGAAACCTGTCAGAGCGCTGTGGGGTCGCAGCAAAACAAAATATCAAATTTGCTAGTTATAGCGAGTACACAGCGTCCCTACAACGTCCACACAACGTTCCCACAGCGTTTTATAATGTCCATGACGCTTCTACGGCGGCGCGCAAGCAGTTGCTGCAGCGTGTTCACGGCGCACACACAGCGTCCTCACGGCGCACACACATCGTACTCATGGCAATCACAGCGTTTAATATTTTTACTTATGTTTTATATTTTAAGCAACCCTTTTTTGCGACCATAGTGATCTATTTTTACTTTTCGAAGCAATTCGCCATAGTATTTTACCAATAAATATCCAACCAATTACCTATAAATATCGTCATAAAATGAATTTAAATAAATCGATGTCAATCGAACAACCCGCTTTTCTCCTGAACACGTGTTTGATACAAAAAGGCCCTGTAAGTACATTACGATTGTATGCAAAATAAACGTAAGCAAGCGATAGTACTAACAAACAATTACGTTTAGGTTCAATTCACTGGCTTTACCACAATGCTTCTAGCAGCGTTCCTCGTTTATAAACCATTAACCTACATGTACCTACATGTGTATAAAGTTGCTTTCAATGTAAGGATAATTAATTGCAAAAAAAGCTCCACATCATCAAAAAGGCTGAACTTGGTTTGTCAATTAATATTTTGTGTAAACCTCAAGATACCAATTGCAATTGTTTAGTTAAAATAAAAAGAAGTGTTTTTGTGCTAATAAGTGACAGCAATACATTCCTTTGGATTTTACTTAAACGTGTAAAGAAAATGTTGTTTAACACATGGACACTTATATTATATAAACTTGATAGCGTCTTTGAATTGTCTTTATTTTACCTCATATTACATATTTTGTGTACTAAGTGTAATGAATAAATCTTGAAAAATTGAAAACCGTGCATAATGTACATTCTTGAGCGTATATGAACTTAGTCTCTAATATATACTGATGGCTCTACCACAGAATCTTCGCACTTTCGGCTTTACATGAATCTCGTGACCGGGTCTGATCATTTTAGAATTACGTCTTTCTCGCTCGAAATTCTATTTTAGTTTGCGTACAATTGAAATATACGAAATATGCCCTATACTTAACAGATTTAACTATTTTAATTGCTTGTCACTTACATTATAACAAGAAGAATGTGTACTTTGAAATTAGTTTATGTGTGTGCTAATTTAACAACTAAATAATGTTAATGACTAAGCAACTATAAAGCAAAGTTCAATATTAATTATAAGGTTCAACACAGTAATTGGTGTTTAATTTTAATGACGGTTTATCAATAATTAACGTATTTTCCTTTCAAAAGTGTGCATACTAAAATCTTGTGTACATTCCATATATTGATTTAAGTATGGTGTGTATATAGACTTTTAATACAACGACACATAATTAATATTTAATATAATTTAATCGTATAAATAGCAAGAACTTCAGTAATTTTGGTATGCAGGGGCGGTTTTTCAAATGTACATAAGTCGTTATGATATTGTAAGTCATTAATACAAATCTTTTTTTGATGTGTACACAAAAAGTACAAAGTCGACATTTTATTATATTATGATAAAATATATGTATCCTGTCATATATTTGATATTATTATTTGAAAGTAAGTGTTCAGATAGCAACTGTCCAAAATCATGATTTTTATAAAGAGCCCAAGCCACCCTAACCACATTTCGCCGCCCCTGTGCCTATTGCCCGGACTAGACCTTTGTATTTCAAAACACTGGACAAGGGTGAAATACCTCTACACCCCTCATTAAGTTCGGAAGGGTGAGGAGTCAGGTTGTGAGCAGTAGGCGAGTATCATGGACGCAGGATTCAGTAAATCGTGTCCTTTGTACATGTATGTTGACCTTGTGGTCCGTAAATTACATTTACTGTCTTCAAGTTAATTGCGCAACATAATTATATAAACATTTTGCGTGCTTCATGAATTTTCTTAATTCTAAAGGTTCATAGTTTGATACACATCATATAAAAGAAATTACAGAACATTTCTTATCCAAAATAAACTGATGAAAGAGAACGCACTCAAGAAGCATAGCCTGTATGGGACAATAACAGCCTCGGTTTTATTGAAACTGTTCCTAAATCGTGGAACCTAAACACGTTCGTGTCCGTTCACAATTATAAATATTTCGACGATGACTGATACCGTTTTGTTACAGAAACGGTTTATACTAATCTTTACACACTTCTACAAAATGCAGCGATTTTACATTTTAAACAAATTAAGCGAAAAAGGGGCTACGCTGTACCTGGTGTGTGGCACTGCGTCTTCTGTAACTAAAATGACGGTGATGTGAAGTGGCTCATACATAATAAAACAACTCACTTAAATTTTAGTGAATACTCTGTTGATAGACAGTGATTATACGTAATGTTCTTCAGAATTTATGTGTAAAATGTGTTCACATCTTTGTTCTTTGTCTGACTCCGACAAAACCACAAAAACTGAAAACATGTTCTGATTACATGTATTGTAATCAAAAAATAATAACAATTGAAAAATAAGGGGGTGGGTTTACCTTCAGAAAGCTCAGTGTATTAGCATACACTTTACACTCGCTTGCTTCGAAGTGGCATTTCAAATGTGTTTGAGCATTTAGATGTTAACAATGAAGAATGTCGCTTTGATAACGTTTTTCTTGTGTGCCTGCATGGAAATAACTTTGCAAGCACCACCTTTAATGGCAAAACAGACAACAACACAAGCAACCGATGTACAAAAAGCATTTGCAGCAGAAGAGTATTACTACTATGATAAACCGAAGGGTGGAGGGGGTGGGGGAGGAGGAGGAGGAGGAGGAAAACCAGCGACAACAACATCAAAACCAACACCAAAACCGACGACAACAACACCAAAACCAACACCAAAACCGACGACAACAACACCAAAACCAACACCAAAACCGACGACAACCAAAACGCCGATGGCAACAACACCAACACAAACAGATGCACCACTACAGATAGAACCAGGGGAAGGTAGTCCACAGGAAGACTATTATGATCCCACGGAGCCACCAGTAGTACCGAATAGTCCAGATGAGTACTACTATGATACAACAACAACGCCA
>Ga0224511_10003084_pt1 | contig 11754 bp, 5 predicted proteins | sample SF_May12_sed_USG_2_FD_169988 | JGI IMG/M metagenome (GOLD analysis project Ga0224511, IMG submission 169988) | Sediment microbial communities from San Francisco Bay, California, United States - SF_May12_sed_USGS_8_1 | ecosystem: Environmental > Aquatic > Marine > Sediment | place: USA... | reverse complement strand
CGTTGGGCCGGGGGGGTTGGGGGGGGGGGGGCGCGCCGGGTGCGCCCCCCCCTGGATCCGCTAGTGCCAGGGGTGTATAGATCTCACTGAGGAGAGGTGGACTGTACAAAACCCTCCACTTCCTAATTTTAGAGTTATTACCCTTTGTTATATTTTCATTCTTTATTGTCCGGGCGTCACATTGAATTATATAAGGAAAAGTTCAAACGACTTCTTCTCTTGAACCGCTAATGGGAATTTGACCAAACTCAACAGGAATGGTCCGTGGGTAGTCCCCTACCGAAATTGTTTAAATGGTTCTGATTAGTTGCATAAGTAGGTCACGGGGTCAAAATTAGGTTTTCAAAATGCAATTTTCAAAACAATTCTTGTCTGAAACTACAAGGCGCAGAACTTTTATACTTGGTATAAAGCACCAATTACAGGTTCTCTACCAAAGTCGTTCAAAGTATGCCTCTGGAATCTGGATTGACCACGCCCCGGTGGTCACAATTTTACATTGAATTATATAAGGAAAAGTTTAAACGACTTCTTCTCTTGACCCGCTAATGGCAATTTGACCAAACTTAAGAGAAATGGTCCCTGTGTGGTCCCCTACCGAAAATGTTCAAATGGATCTGATTGGTTGCATAAGTAGGTCATGGGGTCAAAAAAAATTTCATAATGTAATTCTTAAAAAGTTTCTTGTCTGAAACAACAAGGCCCAGAGCTTTCATATTTGGTGTATAGCATGATCTAGAGGTTCTCTACCAAAGTTGTTCAAATTATTCCCCCTGGGGTCAAAATTGACCCCACCCCAGGGGTCACAATTTTACATTGAATTATAAAAGGAAAAGTTTAAACGACTTCTTCTCGTGCACCGCTTATGGGATTTTGACCAAGCTCAACAGGAATGGTCCCTGGGTGGTTCCCTACAAAAATTGTTCAAATGGTTCTGATTGGTTGCATAAGTAGGTCACAGGGTCACACAATTGGTTTTTAAAATGCAATTTCGAAAAATATTGACTGAAACTAAAAGGCCCCGAGCTTTCAAATTATGCCCCTGGGCCAAAATAGACCCCGCCCCGGGGTCACAATTTTACATTTAATTATAATTCCTCTTGTAAAAAATCTACTAGAGCCTTGATATTTGGTGTACAACGTTAGTGGTCCTCTGTAAATGGCTCAACTGTGACCTTTGACCTTTTCCTCAGGTGAGCGACCCTGGGCCCTTTGGGCCCTCTTGTTCTCATACTTTAATTTTGTGTGGAACATGTCTCAGTGACTACAAAAGATATCAGTATGAAACTTTATAGGTAGATAGACCTTAATGTACAGTTCACATACACCTTTCCTTAAATTCCTTCATCTCCCACCAATCAACAAAACCTGTTCGGCGGGGGATATCAATTCGACGAATTTGTTTGTTTCATGTATTATAAATATATATTTCAATTTGGGTTGTGTAAACTAAAATAGCACAAACAAGTTTGCTAGCTGTTTATAGTGCATATGGTTTGTTTTCCTGTATCCAAAATGTCAGACTGTATTCATTGAAAATATCAAACGCTTTCTGAATACGCCTTGTTACTAGCGAGAATGTACCTGTTAAAATGGACGCAGTTATTTCTAAAGTTTGCTGTATCTTGAGGTGATAGATGCTTAATGATAAGCTTAATGCCCAAAGCAGCCCCAAATAGTCAATTTGTCATGTTCAAAAATAAGCAATAATATTGAAATGAGATAAGTCAAATATTGTTATGTTTCTTCGAAAGTACCATTCTGTAGTAAAAAACATAAAACGCATTGTTAATTAACCATTAATTAGCCAAGAACAATGGATTTAACGCGGGAACGCAGAACTCAAAACTTTATTAGAACATACCTTTTACACTCAGCCATATTAAACTCCATGCACCAATGGAGGTAATCTTAGAGTTCTATAAGTGAAACTCCAATAGTTTATACATGTACGTGCAAAATACGTCAATTAAAAACCACAACTACCAAACATCGCTTAAATTCCAAAACACTTAGTCTAATAGTCAAATGTCACAAAAAGTCATATAAGGATAGTTAAACTTCTCTCTGTTTAGCTCACCTGAGCACAAAGTGCTCATGGTGAGCTATTGTGACCGGCCTTTGTCCGTCGTCCGTCGTCGTGCGTCGTCCGTCGTGCGTCGTCCGTCGTGGGGCGTGCGTCGTGCGTAAACTTTTTTACTTAAACATCTTCTCCTCTGAAACCGCTCATTGGATTTTGACCAAACTTCACAGGAATGGTCCCAGGGTAGTCCCGTACAAAAGTTGTTCAAAGTGTTCTGATTGGTTGCATAAGTAGGTCACGGGGTCAAAAAATAGGTTTTCAAAATGCAATTTTCAAAAATCTTCTTGTCTGAAACTACATTGCCCAGAGCTTTCATATTTGATAAATAGCATCATCTTGAGGTCCTCTACCAAAGTTGTTCAAATTATGTCCCTGGGGTCAAAATTGAACCCGCCCCGGGGTCACAATTTTACATTGATTTATATAAGGCAAACTTCAAACGACATCTTCTCTTGAACCGCTAATAGGAATTCGACCAAACTCAACAGGAATGGTCCCTGGGTGGTCCCTTACAGAAATTGTTCAAATGGTTCTGTTTGGTTGCATAAGTAGGTCACGGGGTCAAAAAATAGGTTTTCAAAATGCATTTTTCAAAAATCTTCTTGTCTGAAACTACAAGGCCCAGGGCTTTCATATTTGGTATAAAGCATCATCTAGAGGTCCTCTAACAAAGTTTTTCAAATTATGCCCCTGGGGTCAAAATTGACCCCGCCCTGTTGTCACATTTTACATTGAATTATAAAAGGAAATCTGCAAACGACTTCTTCTCTTGAATCACTAATGGGAATTTTACCAAACTCAACAGGAATGGTCCTTGGGTGGTCCCCTACCGAAATTGTTCAAATGGTTCTGATTGGTTGAATAAGTAGGTCACGGGGTCAAAAAATAGGTTTTCAAAATTCAATTTTCAAAACTCTTATTGTCTGAAAATACAAAGCCAAGAACTTTCATATTTGGTATATAGCATCATCTAGAGGTCCTCTACCAAAGTTGTTCAAATTATGCCTTTGGGGTTAAAATTGAACTTGACTAAAAGTAGGTCACGGGGTTAAAAATTAGGTTTTCAAAATGCAATTTTCAAAAATCTTTTTGTCTGAAGCTACAAGGCCCAGAGCTTCAATATTTGATGTATAACATCATCTAGAGGTCCTCTACCAATATTTGGACAACATTAGTGGTCCTCTGTAAATGGCTCCACTGTGACCATTTACCTTTTCCTCAGGTGAGCGACCCAGGGCCCTTTGCGCCCTCTTTTTCAAAATTGTATGGTAAAGATGCAGTGGAGAGTGGTAATGTGAATATAAATATTTGTGTTTATATATTAGATCTTTTAATATAAGAAAATCACAAAACAAAAAAATTAACTTTCAGATACATATCGGTAAGGATGGCGACCTCGTGGCCATCCACTGGGACACCACATAGCTACCATGGTAATACACAGGACGTGAACAGCATGTTCATTCTCTTTGCATATACACGTCATACATTTCCAACTTCAGTATTTGTGTTGTAATTTTGGTACTGAGTATTCTTTCTGTAATTTAAAACAACGTTACTCAAGCACAAACATGATCGTGCTGTTGTATCGCATACATTGAGAAAATTACCGCATTAAATATAAAATATAAATTGAATAGATTACCTATTAGTAATGTGGAAACTATATGTGTGTCCTGTTTTTAAACAATTAGGTAAGGCTATATCGGAAATCCTAGTCAGCGATTATGCAGAGCTTGGAAGGTATCTTCAACAACGCAGTGCTGGAAACCTTGGCCGAACACGATGGCTTGTTATGGCAGAAGATCGACAATTACGGCTGCAAATCACCAGAGAAGAAAAGAAAGAAATTGGTATCAATCTAGTTTTACTTTTCTTCATCATTATACTTATAAGTATATGTTTTAAAAAGTTTTTGTCTGGTTTTTCTTTGACAAATCTCATTTAATGCAAAAACGGCAATATTTGAATTATATTTAAAATGCCAAACATACTTTTTCAACTTTGAACCAGACGCATTTTATGCGCTTGTTATAATTGGTGTTACTATTCACACGGTGTTAAAAATATTTAAATTTCAGAGAAATCAGAAAGTACACAGGGAGAATCTTTTCTTGATGTCATGCATAAAAAAGGTAGTGCAGCATAGTTATGTGTCATATTCAAACACTATATATTTGTTTACCTAACGAAGTCTTTGCGTGCCTTTAGATCGTTGAAGGCTGAACCTTTTGTATGGTAATGAAAGTGAACAATTTAATAATGTCGTTCTTGACTAAATATACTTTTAAAATGCCATTGAAACCTGCGACTTACAGGGCATATATGTTGACCTTATCGATATTGATGATTTAATGGAATTTAATGTGTTAATTGTTATGACGTTAGTGTACTGAAAGTTGATAAGAAACAGTATAATTACCGTAATTAGTCTAAGTTTTCGGACACCCTACGTTTTCGGACACCCCCTATTTTTCACCGAAATAATTAGTTTTGCGTACCTTATGTTTCGGACATATGAACAATTCGGATATTTTCCGTTTCCTTTGTTTTCGGACACCTTTATTTTTTTTACCAGTGTTTGTTTAATAAGCAATATTTCAGCAGACGTCCATTAGTTGATGCGTAATAAGTTCCATATAATCCAATAATTTGCCCATGATTGTTGTTTTAGCGTGTGTCATTTTCCAGTGTCTTAAGGGTAATTTGCGGTATATGGCATTAATTGAGAGCTTATAAAAACACCGTGGTTATAAATGTGAAGCCGTCTGCTATGTATGTTTATGTGTGTCTTGATCCTGTTGTTATAAGTACCTATGTTTTCGGACATGGGGAGCAAACGGATTTATTTATGTAGCTAATGTTTCGGACACTAAAAATAATAATTATTTTTTAGCGTCCGAACACTTAGAGTTATTACGGTAGTCACAATGAACAAAATGTTTGCAGTTTAGAGAATCATTGATTTTAAAGGCATTTTTCTAATTAATTTAAGGTTACACAGTTGACGACCTTGTGAATTTCATGAACACTTGCGAAATGAAGGAAGGTGTGGCTATTCTCAATAACGATGGACAAACAGGTACTTTTTCGAAATCATAGTTTTTGAAATGAAATACATGTATTTCATGAGTAATAAATTAAGCTCCTCCAAAATAAAAAGGGATTTTCCCACGAATTGTTTAAAACCTTAGACAAATATATTCCATTCTAAAACAGTTTCAGATTCAACCGTCTCTTTTATTGATTTTGAAATGACCTTTTGTTAGGACGCCCAAACAATGTATCAATTTTGGCAACATAATTCTGAACAGGTGTATTAAATAGAGGAGCCGTTGAGCGCATTATTAAGAATTAGGACTAACGGTATTCGACCAAATATCTATTATTGACTCCAAAACGCTATGGTCTTACAACAAATGTCTACGGAATATAAATATATATATTTATTAACTTTAGCAACTGTATGACATTAACTTAGAATGGTATTATGTATACCGGTATTTAGAAACGATATCTGTACCCTTCGTACATTGTATGTGAAAATGGAGTTTCAGTTTATATTTGCGTTGGAGATGTGATGATCTGGGAAAAGGGAAAGTCCTAAGACAGCATAGTATGCAAGGGAAAAAAGCAGCCTCAGTTTTTAGACTGTTTATCAATGGAAATGAAAAATGCCACTATATTGACGCCCCCTTGCGCATGAGCGGAACTCTACTTTCACATGTAAATAACATAGAATCCATGATACCAAAGGACCAGAAAAATAAAACTACACAATGATGTTGTTCGGGGCGACATTCATAGGGAAAGTCCTAAGGAAGCATAGTTTGCATGGGGAAGTCTAAACATTTGCGTTTGATGATGTTGCTGTTCTAAAAGATATGGGATCTTTTCCGTTTTAAATGATTTGACCATCTAAGTAATTTGTATTAGCCCGTTATTCAATATAACAAAATTGATAACTATGTAGACAAGACGCAAAGACGCAAAAACCCGGCAACTGACGAGAGATTGGAACGCAAGAGGCCGCGGCTCCACGTGGATCAAATAGTAGATACTCCAAGCACGAGTGGGGAGACGACAGTCATATATCAACGCGACAGACTAACCACCAACAAGGTTTATACGCTTCTATCATAATTCGTTTTCTATAGAAGCGAACAACTCTAATAAACATTGTTTTTGCAACATCAAAATACATGTACCTACTAGCCCAAATGTCTAAACCGCCACTAAGTGTATTTAGAAGTTTCTCAGTGATCTTAAATGGTACGTAAGAGTCATACATCTATTAAGGAACCTATTTATGTTTGATGGCTATTAAAATGCATTTTTAGTTCAACTGAGCACGAAGTGCTCATGGTGAGCTATTGTGGTCATTGGTTGTCCGTCGTCGTCGTCGTCCGTCATGCGTCGTCCGTCAACATTTGATGTTTACACTGTAGAGACCACTTTTGTGATACGATGTTTATGAAGCTTCGTCAGAATGTTTATTTTGACGATATCTAGGCCAACTTCGAATATGGGTCATGTCGGATCAAACACTAGATCACCAGGTCAAATCTGAGTAAATTCTTGTTTGCACTCTATAGGCCAGATTTGCGACCTGATTTTGATAAAACTTGATCAGAATGTTTGTCTTATCAATTTCTAGGCAAAGGTTGAATATGGGTTATGTTGGACTAACAAGTAGGTCACCAGGTCAAATCTTACAAAATTCTTGTTTACACTATAGAGGCCACATTTGTGAAATTTGGTCAGAATGTTTGTTTTGACAATATCTTGGCCACGTTTGAATATTGGTCATGTCGGATCTAAAACTAGGTCACTAGGACAAATCTTAGGAAATTCTTGTTTACATTCTAGAGGCCACATTTGCATTCCTATTTTGATGAAACTTGATCAGAATGTTTGTCTTGACAATATCTAGGCCGAATTCGAATATGTGTTATGTTTGGTTAAAAGGAAGGTGACTAGGTCAACTCTGAGTAAATTCGTTTTTACACTCTAGAGACCACAGTTGTGACAGACTTTAATTAATCTTGATCAGAATGCATGTCTTAGCAATATCTAGGCTAAGTTCGAAAATGGGTCATGTTGGATTAAATACTAGGTCACAAGGTCAAATCTTTCGAAAGCCTTGTTTTCACTCTAGAGGCCTAATTTGTGATCCGATTTTGATGAAACGTGGTCAGAATGTTTATCTTGACAATATCTCGGACAACGTCGAATATGAGTTATGAAGGGTAAACAAACGAGGTCAAATCTTAGACAATTATTGTGTATACTAGTAAAGCTAATGTCTTCAAATTTGGACCACTTGTACAACTTAGTTTGTGTAATAGAGCTTTGACATTTTATAACATTGTACCTGACCCTTTGATCTACTTTTACATTTTAAAACCATAGCCTTCAGATAAGGACCTCCCAGGTGTCGCCTGTTGTACATACAACAATGAAAAAGGGAACTCTTAAACATATTTTGTCTCAGGTGAGCGTTCCAAGGCCCTGTGGACCTTCTTGCTTTTTGTATTTAACATAAATTAAAATACTATTTTGTTATCTGCGTGTTTATACCCTTTTTATGTAGATATGATAAGTAGAAGTTGCATAAAGCGCCGTTTGTTTTAACGCATCGCGTGTTTCTACTGTCGTTTTCGCAGCGCTGCCATATTGGGAATCGCAGTCACTCAGTAGGGGGCGCCTTATGGGGAAATCAGCGTATCGATAGTCGCGCGATTTTATTGTCCCTAATTAAACACATTAACGGCTATTAGAAAGTATACTGTTTGTGGTTAAGCCTCTGTCATTCATTCATTTAACTGCAGTTACTCAACTCACCCATCGGAGAAAAAGTTTAACATGTGAAAAAATAATGAATTTTAGGACGAAGCGCGGCTATGTCATTGAAATATCACAATTATCATCGGGTACGTTGAAAGTGGCCAACATAAGAAATCCGCATTTTCGGAATTGAATTGTTTGAGAATGGTGTTGAGAATAATGCTGTCGCGTTAATTATGTAACCGTAATACCACATTGAAACCCATCAACACATGGAAAACAATATTAATGACTGACCACATGAAATTGTGTTTAAATGCACTGCACTAAAATGCATATAACTATTTTGTATGGAAAGGGATATAAGGCATAATAAAATACTATATCAGTTCAATTTGCGAAAGTATTTTCTATGGTCTATTTAAAATATCAATGTTGAGCAACGAGATATTATTATATTATACGGTAAAATTCTAGTTTAATATTATATATTTATTTTTTAAAAGAATAACACTGAATTTCCAGTATATCGATACAACAAATATTAAAAAAACACGATTTTGTACTTGCCTGTATTTAAAACAGTTTTATGTTTTTTTTATCTAGTCATTTATTTAATGAATTACGCAAAATAGGACTTGATAATAGTTTTATTAACAGAGACATTTCATGTATCTTGATCATCACAAATTTTAAAAGACTATTATTTAATGTAATTTCACGAAACATAACAAAGAAAAAAATATTACTGCAATCTTTAATCGATAATCGAAGTGGTAAAATAGCGATTGTCGCATGCGATTACGGCCTGACCGCTATCCCGTGATTGGACAAAATTCCCCAACGGCGCCTTCACTGCACTGTCATCACAGCCAGACAATCACGTGACATTGGAATTTATGGCCCGTGCCATACCGAACGAACGAACGACATACCGTCTGAGCGGTATTAGATAGATAGATGGATTTATTTCGGCATTAGGTAACATATTTACAGGCATTATAACATCATTTGTTAATTACTTTTGTTGGGCGGAGTCTACGACTTGGTTTATGTGATGATTGTCAAAAGATATGCAACTTGATCAGCTGATAGGTATAGATAATTGCCCTGATAACTCGTCTGATAGGGGTTTAGAACTTTGTGGGCGTGATTTTAGATATTAACTGATTTTCCAATCGTTTGGTGTGTTTGAATTGGAATAGTTTTTAAATTTCTTGTCTAATTTCCATGCGGATTTCGGCACATCAAAGATATTTTCCCAGGGAAGGAACCGTGTCACAGAATATTTATTGTCAACTTTAAATGTAGGGTTATTTTGAGAACCAGAGGGTAATAGAAAATGCAAAGAAAAAAGTATTTCTTAATATCTTTGAATCTAATTCAGATATCAAGATTTTGTGACACAGTTCCCTCCATATTGATTTTATGTACAATACAAAGTTTGTTTGAATGAAATTAAAACACAATTGTTAATTTTATCGCAAAAAAGTAAGGAATGTGAACGACTTTCTTGTCATAACCATGACACGCAAATGCAAAATTTACAAATAAAAACCTTATTTGTCATTTTAAAACAGTACTTAATCGATGTATATGCTTTAAACATCATTAAAATAATCAGAAGTGTGAAAAATATTTTATAGCCTTCAAACATAAAAAGTCTCCTTAAGAAAATATATTTCATTTAAAATATTTATTTCATAACATCGAGGTGTTGAGATATTTTTTCACAAATCAGCAACATCATTTAAGTACAAAATGATATTAGCGGGTGTGCCAGGCTTTTGGTTTAAATAACTCTTTTAACATCTGCTTCGTATTGCTGTAACACAATTTCGGAGTTCAGCAACTGTCAATCATGATCATTTATAACAATGCATTGTCAATTTTAATCCAATAGATTAGGAGTATATTCTCAGGTGACAATTTGGCCTAGAAAATACAAAAGACAGTATACTTCTCGTTGGTTATAAACCTTATCACAAGATCAAATAAAATCTGCCGCTTTGGAGGAGCTTGAAAATGTGTGGAACTATGCATTCCAGCAATTAATTATGTCGTTCTCCATATGAGCAAGATTACTTTGTGGTTCTCACCGCCGGTCTTCTTCCTCCCGGAGATTCTTTATTAGGACTACGCGATGGCTAATCAAGGACTGTGGCGTTGTTGTCTTAAAACATATGAAGCGTGCACTGCCTTGCATGAGTAGCTCATGTCCTGGACTTATTCTATGTGATGCATAGAGGAAGAAATGTGACGTCCATTAATTTAAACATTGGTTTAAAACGTACTCTTTGCAGTTACCAACCCGGTTGTAGGCGTGTCTGTGAATGCCTTTGTTTGCTATAATTGTGACTTGTCGTTTAGGCGTCGCGCGAGGTCGACAACACTTGCGGTTGCCATATATGACTGCCGCAAAAGCTGGAAATACTTTTGGTGTATGTGGAACATACGTGTCTTTTAAACGAAACTAATGAGCGCAGTAAGTCTGTGTGCATACCTGTATGTGCAAATAAGAGATTTGATTGTATAAACTTAAAAAATAGGACAAATTACTAAGCGTTTATACAGTACTAGCTTGACTCAAACCGACAGTGCGACCCCTACCTTTCTTATCTCATTCGAGTCAAATTTCTGACAATATCTTGTGTTTTTATGATAACACTCGTCAGCGGTGTCTGTCTCATGTCAATGTCGAATGGATTTATTCACGTACATCACTTGCAAACTAGCTAATTTCTATGCGACATTATATTAAAACCGCGTAAACTCCCGTGGAATCGATCAATTGTTATTATAAATAGGTAGTATAACGTAAACTAAACTTTTGAAGAAAATTTCAAATGAACAAATTAACCATGTCAACAGCTTTTGTAGAAACAAGAGTGGCGGTTTAGCAAGTTATCTAAGTATGTAAGAAATATAATGTATGCATTCGTATTTTTAAGAATGTCTTTTTTAGTCTACGTTTTATATCAAATTTCCTTATTGGTATCTGCGTTATCTAGCTTGCTTCAGACGAGAAGGTTATTGTACTCGTGATGCACTGCGACAAAGATGCCGAATTGGTTAAAGATATATGTGACTTCTTGGACGACAAAGGGTATATCACGATACCCACGAGTGAGACATCAAATGATGACTTCAATATCAGTATTGGTGACGAAAACCACCTGAGAAATACAGTTGACCTCTTTCAAAAAACGCTTGTGGTCTACACTGACCTGACAAGTTTATTGTTCCTCCAAGCTGTGGACAAAATCATGTCGTTTGATGAATTCCACAACAAAATTCATTTCTTGATATTCAATACTGATGTAGCCACTCTTCAAATCCCTGATGCAATTAGAGTTGCTTTTACGGATATCACAATGCTTGCGACAAACGGATTACGTCTTCTGCGAGATGGTACAGGTATGAAACCAGTCATCCTCTTACACTCAACAACTTTTCGTATTGGTCACTTTTATTTTATTGTTATCTTGACATTTACCAAACCAATAACATGGTCTATTCATTGTTTATACCGACACATCTCCACATTTCCATATAGAAGACGGTTAAAATTAGCAAGTTTACTCTGACGTAGTGTTATGCAGTTAAATCATTATTGTTTTTCACATTTCTGTTGTGACTTCATCATTTGAAATAAACAGATGGTCGAAATTAATTTATTTTCTACAAGGTATAAGGTTGCATACAACATTTAACATTATGTAATTTTGTCTCAGAAACAAGCATCAGTGTACATTAAAAATATAATTTTAACAATTAAAATTTGCGAAAAATCATTTTTTAAATAGTAGCGCTATTTTTTAAAGAAAAAAAACACAAAAAACATTTTACTTTGATCTACAAAATCAACAAAATTTTCATATAAC
>Ga0224511_10003083_pt1 | contig 11754 bp, 9 predicted proteins | sample SF_May12_sed_USG_2_FD_169988 | JGI IMG/M metagenome (GOLD analysis project Ga0224511, IMG submission 169988) | Sediment microbial communities from San Francisco Bay, California, United States - SF_May12_sed_USGS_8_1 | ecosystem: Environmental > Aquatic > Marine > Sediment | place: USA... | reverse complement strand
GAGAAGATGTCGTTTGAAGTTTTCCTTATATAATTCAATGTAAAATTGTGACCCCCGGGGTGGGGTCAATTTTGACCCCAGGGGCATAATTTGAACAACTTTGGTAGAGGACCTCTAGATGATGCTACATACCAAATATGAAAGCTCTGGGCCTTGTAGTTTCAGTTAAGAAGATTTTTGAAAGTTTAATTTTAAAACCTATTTATTGACCCCGTGACCTACTTATGCAACCAACTAGAACAGTTTGAACAACTTTGATAGGGGACCACCCAGGGACCATTCCTGTTGAGTTTGGTCAAATTCCCATTAGCGGTTCAAGAGAAGATGTCTTTTGAAGTTATCCTTATATAATTCAATGTAAAATTGTGACCCCCGGGCAGGGGTCAATTTTGACCCCAGGGGCATAATTTGAACAACTTTGGTAGAGGACCTCTAGATGATGCTATATACCAAATATGAAAGCTCTGGGCCTTGTAGTTTCAGACAAGAAGATTTTTGAAAGTTTCATTTTAAAAACCTATTTATTGACCCTGTGACCTACTTATGCAACGAACTGGAAAGGTTTAAACAACTTTGATAGGGGACCACCTAGGGATCATTCCTGTGAAGTTTGGTCAAATTCCCATTAGTGGTTAAAGAGAAGATGTCGTTTGAAGTTTTCCTTATATAAATTAATGTAAAATTGTGACCCCGGGGCGAGGTCAATTTTGACCCCAGGGGCATAATTTGAACAACTTTGGTAGAGGACCTCTAGATGATGTTATTTACCAAATATGAAAGCTCTGGGCATTGTAGTTTTAGAGAAGAAGATTTTTGAAAATTGCATTTTAAACCTATTTATTGACCCCGTGACCTACTTATGCAACCAAGTGGAACGGTTTGAACAACTGTGGTAGGGGACCACCCAGGGACCATTCCCGTGAAGTTTGGTCAAACTCCAATGAGCGGTTTCAGAGGAGAAGTTGTTTAAAGAAATTGTTGATGCACGCACGATTGGACGACGGACAAATAGGCCATCACAAAAGCTCACCTTGAGCACTTTGTGCTCAGGTGAGCTAAAAAGTGTTGCCATTAACCTCTTCCTAATACTTCTTCACTTGGGGGAGATTCAACACCAGACCCTTTGATTCAGTCACCTTCTCTACCAAAAGAGGCTTTTTTTAGACAAAAAATCATTAAGCTAATACAAAACTACCGGTCTAAAATATTAAACACTATAAAAATCTAAAGGTTCAAGTACAACACTGTTACTCACATCCAGTGAGTGTGGATCTGCTGGAAACGTGTGATGCCAGTCTGGGCTGCAGCCACGTCAATATGTACATGCACAACTGCAGTCGATATTGCGTACATGTTTCAGTCATGCATGAAAAACATATATAACAAATGTATATTTAACTTATTCAATACATTGAAACTTGTACTCTATTCTAAATTACATATGAATCTTTAGTTCAAATATTATTAGAATTGTTTTGATTAAACTGATTATTGTATTATAACAAAGTACAGGCAAACCAAACTCAATCATTTAACACTTACATAAAAAAATCTAAACACATTTTAAGAAGTAACAATACATTGGCTGGGCGGCTCCAGTTTGTGTAACATTGCCAGGGCATCAGCGCCGGGGTAGTTGTGCCGTGAGGACTGAGTGAAGATGGCGGTGGTTGCTAGGTTACCAAACAGGTGGAGAACCGCCAACAGGCACAGTACGCCTCCCAGATGTGATTTGCTTCTGGTTATCCAACTGCAAATGGAGAAAATATAGCAACTAAACAAGTCTAAGAGATTGAATGGGTAGTTTCCTTTTGCTTATTCATATACATATACTGAGTAGAAACTGAAAATGATTGGTTATAACTACAATTGTAGTTACAACATATGGTGACATACACTTAGACAAGTATTAACTTATCTAAAGTATTCTGTTATTTTGCATTATTGATAAGTCAGGACCGAACACAAATCTTTAACAAGCAAAACCTTCTTTATCTATAATGGCAAGGTTTAAGCTCTGACTAATATTAGATTTTAAATGTAAAGCATTCCGCACTGGTGACTCAAATGGATATCAAAAAGAAAAGAGAAAACATTATCATATTTACAATCTTCATTTAGGAGTTAGTCTAGAACAGTTTAAAGTTTCAATGGAACAATTCAGACAACCAGTACTCACAGTCGGTGCACAGCCTCAGCAGCGGCCACATTGAGTACAGGAATGACGTAGATGATGAAGCGCAGTTCTTTGTGTGGAAGGAATGAGTACAGCAGCACAAACACCAGGGCTGGGGCCACGAGGTGCCGTACCCGGGGCGACAGGGCCAAACCGACCACTACCAGGGGCAGGCTGCAGGATAGGGCTCGCGGTAGGGCAGACAAGAAATACCACCAAAATGGTGATGTCTGATGTAGATTAAGGGTACTCAAGTTAATGCATGGATGTCCCTGAACATAATTAATCCGACAATCCCTGGCCCTTAACACAACTTGATACCTAGAGATAAATTCCTAGAGATGAAATTTGGATGTTGAAGTTAACATTAACTTTCTTCTAGCAATGTAGGTTGAAGTAGTAATAACAACAATTTTAGAAGTGGCACACAAATTTACGGGTCAAATTTTTCAGGTGCATTTTTAATGCTTATGGATTATTATATTGGTTGGGGCATAAACATTTTTTTATTGTTTTTAACAGTACAGTGTATGTTCTAGTAAACAAGGATACACCCCAGCGACTGCTCTGATTCTGTGCAGTGTTGAACCACAGGACTTCCCCTTCTGGCCATAACCAGCGACCCCAGAACAAGGAGTCCACCAGCACTGTTGTACCTTTAGTGAAAGGCACAGAACCCTTTGATACCATTGAACAACACAGTGCTAATTTTATTTTGGCACATGAGAGAGCAACTTCTTTGCTTCTTAGCCATGATAAAACAGTTGCAAAAGCAGCAATTATGTAGAACTGATGACACCTATGCTTCATAAATGACAATGGGTTTTGTAAATAAAACAGTAAAGTATTTGAGTCTTTGCCTGTAAAGCCTGATGTGCACACAGTTATGCTTCCCTTTGAATTTTTTTCTGGTGTGAAAATAATACTACCCACCAAGAATAACAAGGCCAGCAGGCAGTGTTGTCTTGACAACCGTTGTCAGGGAGACGCGACGGAAGGCCAGATCCATCAGGAGAAGAAGGCCCAGAAAGGCAGCCAGCTCTGCTCTGAACATGATGATCGCGGCACCAGCACGCCAAAGAAATTGCACATGCCGCTGACGCAGCCAGGACCGCAGTGCCAGCAACACTGAAATCAAGCTAGACATTACTATTGTTCACTGAGCACTAAACGTTCGTGGATTTTGTGGTTCAGCCTAGCACTAATGAAAGTACTTGAGTTTATTTCACAACTGTTGTTTAAATCAAATATTCAGAATTCACAAATTCACATAAAATAGTAAAAAATCAGGAATGAATGAAATTCCAACGAAAAGAAACATATTCATGTTTGTCACAATTTCTAAACAAGTCGGTGAAGTCGGTATGCAAACCTAGAATCAGAGCGAAGGTGTTGGGCAGTGTTCTGCTCATATAGAACATGAAGTGGAACTGCGAAGCCGTGATGAGTAGCAGCAGGGATGCTGTCACACGGCCAAACTTCTCCCTGACAGCCTGCGTGAACATGAACAACCCCAGGAGCACCAGGTTCCCCAGGGCCAGCCGGACTGTAACAGAATTACAGGTACACTGCAAGGTAGCTCTTAAAGTGTGCACAGTGACAATGTACTCGACATAAAATAACACAAATGTTTATGTGTTAGTATGTACTACAGTTTACTTACTGCAGTTTAATAACATGCTCTATTGGTGAACAAAGAGTATATGTGTATTTACTTATGTTTATTTATTTTATAAGACAATGTAACGTAAAGAAATTACCAATTTAGAAACAAAACATGTATTGTACTAATGACTTAAAGAAATATGATATTGCATATGTATCAAAATATATAGCAAACAGTGTACCAATGTATTGTGCGCATGTTTTGTTGACTCCCAGCACACTAGTGAAGAAAACAGGTAGGGCTGAACTGAATGACACAAGCAGGGGACCGAGGAAGGTCCGGGGAACCACCCCTGGGAATTCCAGGTGATCATACTGGGAACGATAAGGGTAAAGTTTTACTTTCTATATGATAATATGATTTCCTATCACCTAACAATGGACCATTTAAATGAATAAAAACATTTTGAACAATTGGAATTTCAGTGTGACTTAATGTCCTAACACATCAAATCTACCTGTGAGAGATTGGTTCTGTGGTATAGCACATCATGTATGGCCTGAATGTTGAATGATTCTTCCACTTTAGTGTATGGACAGATCAACACATGGGCAACCATGGTACATGCCACAATCACTTCAAACACGTAGGACTGCATACTTCTTACAGTTGTTTCCCTGAAACACAGCAATTATTATCGCATATTGTGCAAAAAAGGTGATGAACTGATATTGTATGTACATGAATTATTAATAGAAATTCTTATTTTCAACCAAAATCTCTTTATTTGTGCACTTGTAAAGGTAATTTTATTGACTAAACAATCAAAGCTGAACATGTTGATCATTGTCTTAGTATCACTACAAGAGTATGCCTCAATGTATATTGGTAGCCCCAAAGGTAACAGATACATTGTACATCTGGCCTTGGTTTTATAGTTGACCAAGCACCCAACTAGCAAACAGGCTGCTTGCAAATTGATTTCTTGTCTTGTCCTTGATCAGAGACCAATTAACAATTGTATACATGTATATAGGTCTCTGACTTGATGAATTACCTTTCTGACCCTGCATGGCTTCATAAGGTTTATGGTGAATTGGGAATTTATTTGTCACATTCTCATCTAAATGGGTTTTTAGATTTTCGACTTAAACCACATTTTTTTGATACTCCATCATTTTTAAATAGACTTTGGAGTGTGTTTGTAATGCAAATATTAATAAAGAGAGGGTCATCTAACAAATGACATGTATAAGGATTATCTACTATAAAAATGTGTGTTTTTGCTGTCTCTGACTCTGATATGACAAAACATAAACATTTATATTGATTTTTGTCATTTCAGCAATGACAGCATCTCTTTCAGTTTCATCTGCGACCGGAACCATACTGGGAGGTGTCTTAAACCCGAACAGTTTTGGAGGTTTTTTGACGATATTTTCATTATTTGTGAACAATTGTAAGTGAAATTTTGAACAAACAATGTTTGATCAAAGTTTTATCTAATATCATAGCAAAAAAATAGTTGATGTTTTTATTGCCACGTAAATTTACCTTGACGAGTATAGTAGTTTTTAACCTTAATTTCAGTCTTTGGGAGTCCTAATTCCCGAACTCTTTTGAATGGCTCATGTGTACAACGTGAAATTAAGACGTTAAAAATAATTCTATAATAATGATTTTACTTGGGAAATTCTTTGCTAACATAAAAGTTTAAATTTATTAATTTCATTAAATTGTTTATGCGGGCCTCATTACTGCACTTGAGCATTGTGACGTCAATCCCCCGCATGCTACATTATAACTTTTAAACAGATATGTAAACAAACATGAACATTTTGTGAAATACCAATCGCAGAACAACCCTTTTTGGTAGTTATTGATAAATTCATCGTCTTTAATGACCAGGACCATAAAAAGATCGATCGCAGTAAGGAAACACATATTTTAGCAGGTGTTCGGCTTTTAGGAACTGTTCGGGTTTAAGACACCTCCCAGTAGAGAATGTACCAAGAGAACTGGCCACTTGCTTTAAAGAGGTTCTTGATAATGGTGGGACTATCTATGCAGAACCTTCTGGCGAACATAACTAGCTCCTCACTTTGGCCCAAGCAACACGAAGTTGGCAGTGGTGCCATTCTTCCATGCAATTACATAATCAGACCTTTGCCATCAACATATGACCAGAAGCTCAGTCTGTTGAGACACACTGTTTCCAAAACGATTTAGCAGGAAGTGCCTCAAGAGCAATGTCACATAAATAGGATAAGCATGACTGTGTATTTTAGTTTAAATGTTTATCAGTCTAGTCATGATACTTTTTATTGCGTTTTTCATTTCAGATTTTCAGTATAAGACTTTGATATGTTATTGTTATTTTATTAGAATGTTGACATCACAGTTAATTTTTGAACTCATATGACATAATACCATACGCTGTTGTTTTGGTTTTGTTTGTTTGTTTTTCTGTGAACTAAAAGTAATTGTCACAAAGTTTTACAAAATAGAAGTCATTTTGACAGTTCCAAATGATGCGCTTGAGATGACCCCACAACAAAATATCATTTGACCCGGAACTCATGGAAATGACTTGTAACCACCAGACTTGGTGCATGTTGTTACGCTCAAAGTATTGCACGAAAACACAATGCTGCTGCATATGGTTAACATTCAAAACATTCCAGAGAGATGTGTCTTTCAAAATATGTGAAGGTTTGTTATATGTGAATGATTATTATATTTGTGTCTGACATTTTGTTGTTAGTGACCCGGAACTACCAGACAGTCTGTATCGCATTGAAATTGCGGTCATGAATTTTACTTCAAAATAGATAAATATTAAATTAAAATCACTTATTTATTAATGGTTATGATTTGGTCTGTCTCATGTAGACACCAATGACTTTAAACTGTATTGAGTTTAAGTTCGTAGTTTGTTGTAACTGCCGCGAGAATATGGACAATATGCACATAACATAAAGTTCAAATATCTACCACAATAACCAGTATTAAAACTATTATTGGTTAAATAGCTAGCGATATACTTACTTAACTTCCTTAAAAGAAATATATAATCTGTTTATAAAACTATAGGTCGCACAAGAACAAAAGAAAATTAAATTGGATTCACAGTTGTGATTATCCAGTGACAAATTTATAACTAAGGGAAATAACTATTACACTAAAATATATTGGTTTAAAATACGGATCCTAATCATTCTTGCGACATCTTGCATGGTGACTTCCCTTTGATCGCAATCATTATTTTCTGTTAATTTGTTTTCGTTTACGTTTGAAACGGTTTGGTCACTTTTCGGCCCAGTTATGTTTTCGGCCGACCCTTTTCGGCCAACCCATAGAATAAAAGAGTAAACAATCCAGTATTCATGCAATACATACATGTAATTTATATAAATAAAAAGTGGGCCGAAAAGGGTGGGCCGAAAACAGAACTGGGCCGATAAAGACTGGGCCGAAAACAAAAGTGGGCCGAAAAGAGACCTACCCTTTGAAACAGTCTGCGAATAAATATGTACGCCCGAAGCCCAAGTCGATAATGCATAATGTGACCTGTCGGTCGGTTCGTTATAAATGAATACATGTATATGAATTAGCCCGACCGGTCGATTGAAAAATGTGGGATACAAGCGTAGAACATTTAATTCGGGCTTTTAAAATTTAATTCGGCCTTTAGCGCGTATACTGGTTTAAAAGGTCCTGTATTTCCATACATTATTGAAAAAAATTATTTCAGTTTTATCCGATGTAGCATATACTTTACTGTATAATTGCTTTTCAATAATAGTGTAACTTGCTTTTTAAGACACTGTTCCAGACATCGTTGAATTCTTAACAGCGACGTGTGAGAAAAATAATATTGGTTTTATGAAAGTTGCTGAAGTAGACTTACTTAGTCTTTACATATTTGGCAGAATGTGTTTACAAGACGCATTATTTAAAGCAAATCCAGAACAATGCAGCTAATGTGATTCATTTTGTACAAGAATGTAAGCACGAATTCTGATAAGAGACGGAGCAAAGCGAAGTTTAAAATGTCGACAACAACAGTGATTATTGCAGCTACAATATTTACATGTAAATATTATTTATTCTTCTTGATCTTCTCATTGTTATTATTATTGTTGTTGTTGCTGCTGTTGTTTTTTTGTTATTGTTGTTGGTGGTGGTGGTGGCGGTAGTGATGTTTGTGGTGTTGTCGTCATCGTCGTCGTCGTTGTTGTTGTTGTTGTTGCTGCTGTTGCTGTTGCCGCCGCCGCCTCCGCCGCCGCCGCCGCCACTGCTGCTGCTGCTGCTGTTGCTGCTGCTGCTGCTGCTGCTGTTTTAATTCTTGATTTTGAAAATGTTTTTGTAATAACACAGTGGTCTACAAAAAGGGTGTTTTGTAAATATGTTGGAGTCAGAATGTATCGTAAAGTAATTGTCCTATTTGATTGTACCAAAACAACAAAAAATTTACCTGCAGGCCTACATTCTCTGGAAGCGGCGGCACCAACGTCATCAGGATGCACGTATCACGGAGCGACGTTTGACGTCAACACTTGGTGGGTCGACGCTGACGAATGTAACGTCTGCGGGTGTAACGAATACGGGGTAAACTGCTTGAGTCGACTTGACGGCTGCAACCTTGACAGTAACTATAATAACTATACTCATTTTTTTCGCTTTACGGAACTATTTAAAAAAAAATAATTTAAACGTGGCATAAACGATGTGGTCTCAACGAAGCTTCAGCGCACTCGGCCTTGACTTAACGTTTATTGGTTGTTTAGTTGTAGAAAAAAAGCTAGCGGGATTCCAGAATAAAACACACAATACATACCAAAACAAAGTCATTATTGGAAAGAAAAAAGAGCTATTAGGTATTAACATAAAAAGATACCATAAACTCTTTGAACATCTCTTTATTTATATGTAAACGTGTTATCCCCAGAGACTGCAGTGACGCCCCTGGAGACGGTGTGCCGCTACCACATGACCACGTACCTGCAGGGACAGAGGTTCAAGCTGCTGGACGGCTGCAACACGTGTCTGTGTGGAGCACGTGGAATGGAATGCACGTACCACGCGTGCGCTGGCGGATTCGGTGTGTACAAATACGTCACGAGTGTCCATAGTTTGCAGATTGCGTGTGTTAAAGATGCTAGATCTGTATCTTTATACCCTTATAATCTGTCACAAATTTGTCAATATGCTAAGTATACTAAATAAATTAACATTGCAAAAAATAATTTTTGTAACAACTGTGTGTTTATTTTACAAATTCATTTTTTCTGCAATATATATAATATATACATGCATGAATAACTATATTTGGCAGTTTCTCCTATGTACGGGAGTAGGTGTCACTGCTTAAGTATGGTAAAAATGTAATATGAAAATAATTCTGACTTTAAAGATACAGGCATACGAATGTTTCAGTGTAGGGGTGAGACCGATTTCGGCCGTTAGGTACTCGGCCCGGCAGGCGTTCTGCGAACCATTTAAGAATGCGCTTTTAAATAGGGCTATGCTCTGTTTTCAGAACAACCCAGCATAGAACCGTTGTACGGTGATTGCCATTACAATAATGTCTGGTACCGCTTCCAAACCCAGTGGCTGGCAACAGACAGGTACGTCACTAAAACTAAATCCATAAGCAATGGGATTATAAGGCGTGTTACAAAAATGGAGAAAAATATTATTCTAAACAAAATAGTTTTATGTAGGATACTTCTTAACAAACAAATACATACAGATTTAACACATTTTTAGTATCCAACAGAATAAAGTACTTACCTACTGAACTTTTGTTAATAATAAGTATTTTGTATGTACCATTTTGCTGTAAAACCATGATTAATGAAATACCTTTACCCGCTGGTTTTAACATAAGACTGTTGCCAACCCACCTTTTCATTTTTTTGTGCTTTGGACCGGTCATGGAGGAGTTTTGAAATAATATAAATTGAAGAGATGTTTAAAGAAAAAAATATTGCAGACAAGGCTTACTGAGTCAAGTTTAAGGGTACTATGAAAATATGGCCCCGACAAAATCAAACACAGCAAAACAAGAAAAGAGCAGAACAAGACGTAACTAACATTCAACATTTTTTGTTTTATAAGTTGTCTTATTCAAAATGAGTCCTTCAAGAAATGTTCATGTCTAAAGCAAATCTGTATTCTGTTCACTGTAGGTGCAACACGTGTTACTGTTACGCCGTCGGGAACTACCAGGGAGGCTACGAGTGCTCCACCAGCGCCTGTCCCTGGGATCCGTCCATCGACGGCGTCGGATAAATGTTTGGTGTTTTGTGTCACGCATTTTGTTCCTTAAAATGAAAATAAATATCTGCAACTTATGTCAGTCAATGTTTGATGATGATGTTTTGCTTTTGCATAACAAAACGTATTTGGCGATATTGCACCTAAAATAGGTATTCGTATCCAGAAATAAAACGTACACGCATGTCGCCATTTAATTACTTAAGCTTAGAATATAAAACCCTCTACCCACCATAGCGTATATTGCACTTATTTACATATATTTTAAACATTTAATGCACGGCCTTATTGTGGTACTGTATACCGCATCGCTTAATAATGTCAACAAACAGGCGGGACCTTAGGTCCCAAGAATTTTCAGCTTTGTCTTAGCTATTTACCCAAGCGTTACCATGTTAACGATGGTAAAAGAGGTTCACGTAATGATTTTTATTGACAGTGATAGTATTTACCAAATTTGAAAAATCACGCCCTTGTGGTTTTTAATCCAAGAATATTGTTGAACATTACATTTTTCAAACCGCTTTTTCTGAGCAAACCATGTGACCTACTTATGCAGACTGAAACTACTTGAACGATTTTGTGAAAGGTTCACCACCAATGGATCACTGGTGTGTAGGTTTTTTTTAAGTTGGACGTACTGGTTTTGAAAAATGGCATTTGAAGAATTGTCCTATATAATTCAATGTAAGTTTGTAACCCTTAGGACGGGAAATATTTTACTTAAGGCGCATCATTTGAATAACTCTAGACAAAGTTTAAAGATGCTAGGTCTGTATCTTTATACCCTTATAATCGGTCACAAATCTTACAATATGTTAAGTCCAAATGTATAGTAATAAATTAACATTGCAAAAGGAATTGCAAAATGTTGTGACAAATAATGTGTTTTTGGACAAAAAATAAAAACATAACAACAACAAAACCAAAATAAATCAAACATAAAAACCCTTGCCGCAGCCGGAAATTGAACCCGGGACGTCTTGCACCCAAAGCGGATGCGTTACCACTGCAACACCGAGTCAATTGAAACTATCGATTGTAGTAAAGCTATTTAACTGTTTCGACGCAATGGGTCGAAACGTAAAAAAACAAAGCTGAATTTGCAGACCACACATTTTCAACAAATTCCTTTTTTCTGTAATATTTTACATGCATGAATAACTATATTTGGCAGTTTTCCATATTAGGTTTCACTGCTTAAATTCGGTTTGAATATAGATGTAAACAATTCTGACCTAAAAGATACAGACATAACATCTTTAATATTAGATATGAAAGTTCAAGGCCTTATGTTTTCAGACAGTTTTAAAATAACCTTCTTGAAACTTATTTTCTGACCCTTATACATCTAGCCGAAATCACTTGAACGAACGCGGTATGGAATCACTCAAACATATTTCCTGTTGGTAAAAATACAATGAGCTGCTTTAGAGGTGGAAATGTTTATGTGAAATTCTAGACGCACAAGACACGACGGACGCCGAATGTCCGGTCACTGTAGCTCGCCATGACCACATAATTATGCTCAGGTAAGCTAAAACAACCAAATTATTTGTTTTCGTTTTATATAAATTTTTATAAAAGCCCATTGGCGACATCTTCCAAAGATAAGTTTTTGGTGTGGGGACATGCAATTTCCACACCGAAAACGGCGCTCTTTTGGTGTTCTTCGATTATGCCAGTTGTA
>Ga0224511_10003082_pt1 | contig 11755 bp, 4 predicted proteins | sample SF_May12_sed_USG_2_FD_169988 | JGI IMG/M metagenome (GOLD analysis project Ga0224511, IMG submission 169988) | Sediment microbial communities from San Francisco Bay, California, United States - SF_May12_sed_USGS_8_1 | ecosystem: Environmental > Aquatic > Marine > Sediment | place: USA... | reverse complement strand
CTATCTATCTATCTATCTATCTATCTATCTATCTATCTATCTATCTATCTATCTATCTATCTATCTATCTATCTATCTATCTATCTATCTATCTATCTATCTATCTATCTATCTATCTATCTATAGTTATGCAGACAACAGAAACAAAATGGTGAGGTTTTTGAGAAACGTTGGAACCCTTCAACTTTCCCCCTCAATACATACTTTCAATATCATATATATTATTAATTTGATTTGAATTTTATTATTTTAAAATGATGTTCAAGATCTCCTTTTCACATTTTATAAAATAATTTTTTATCAAAGAACCTATATTTTCTTGTTGCCAACGTTGGTGGGTCATCACAAAACCTTGTGGTGATCCTGGCAACAAGTAAATTCGACATTCTTTATCTTGCACATGACCAAAGCGCGAAATAGTCCCTTTAAAACATGTAGGATGTGGTGTTATTAAACATTTAATCAGAAAGGTCTCGTTCCGAACATATTCGGCTACATAAAATTAGTCGGAGATAAATGATTTTGGTATACATTAAAGCGTTATTTCGACCCTATAGAACTAGGACCACATCGTCAAAGGTTTGAAATGGAGTTAACATACCAATTATACCAACATAATCCTAACGTGTGTCCTACCTTTACAAGCGGTTCCGTTTTCTGTATAACCTGTCGGACATGGCCCACAGCGGTGCGACTGTTTGAGTCGAAGCTGTTCTGAGACATTCAAGTTAAAGCAGTCTTGTCCAACAAGACAAGGGTTCTGTTTACAACCGGCCTTTACTTTCTCGCAGTCAAAGCCTTAAAAACAAACACTGATTTATTTTAACTTCATGTTCATAATTACAGTAACTGTTAATCCTAGTATTTAGTTATCAAACATATTTCCTAAAATGTGTTTGCTTCTTCATGTATACTGTATAGAAAGGAAAAACAATAAACGTTATCAAAGTAATGTACCTTCATACTGATCTTCACAGATACACCTAGCGTATTTAAAATGGGGATGAGTTCCTTGCCCGCTGCCACGTGTGCCATTTGTGCAGTTACCATGACCACTGCATCCAGTACAAAGTGTTAGCTTAACCTGTATCACACTGCTCTTATTTGTGTTCGGATCAATCGCAATTACCCTGAAAAGATGATGTTCAATGTTAAATATTTTTGTTATATAATAGGCCTATTGGAGTTTTTAACACACGGAGTATAACGATTGAAAAAAGGTTAAAAAATAAACTTGCAAAAAGACCCTTGTGGAGGTGATACTCACTTTACATCTAAAGGGTCTGCAGTAAGTACTGGCAGCACAAGCATTTCTGTCGAGACAGTACCCGAGGTGACCCCATTCACCAGTATTTCAACCCTGACAGAATCAAAGTCTACGGTTATAGGACACTGGAGTGATTGTCCTGTAGTAACAAAAATGCGACCGTAACACCCCTTTAGCGCTGGCGTTGATTTTTCTGAAAATAACAATTATTGCATAAACATGAACAATAATATACATGTTTAAGAAAATAAAATTATGTAATTTTTCGCTTGTATGAACATAAGTATTTTATAAAAGGCATGTATGGGAAAATAATTATGTGAATGGCCTACACTGAATAACAACTCACTCAGTTTGATAAAAACAAATGAATACACGTACATGCTTTAGTGAAATATAGCATATTTAAGTAAGTCAATCGTATGTTAAACTTAGGGTTAGGGTTTTTCTGGTCCTCAGGGATCATGGAATGCACACGTATGTTGTTTACATTTGAAAATGGAGTTCCGCTCATGCGCTAGGGGGCGTCAGTGGTGTGGCATCATTCATTACTACTGATGAACAACTTCAATAAAACTGAGGCTGCTGTTTTCTCGTGCAGGCTATGCTTCCTTAGGGTTTTCCCTTTTATCAGTTTAATTGTAGACAAAATTAACAGGATTAACATCATAAGATAAATGAAAAGCACAAACCAATTTCCTTTAAGGCTGATTGTTGCTCTTTGTCCTTGTTCAACGTTTGCTCGGCTATTTGTTCATCAGTAAATATGTAGTCAAATATACATTGGATTCGTGACGCGTCTCCACATTTGAGCACAGCTTTATTTCTCAACGTTTGGTTCTTTACCTCGTCAAGAAAATAAGGCACATAACTGGCGTTATGGTAATCGGAATGGCTTGTTCCGTTTCTGTACACAAACGCTGACTCAGATCCAATTTCCCCTGTAATGTGTTAATTTGTTAAACATTTAAATCTATAAACCATGAACATTAAATAATAATAAAATAATAATAAAAAAATGAATAAAGGTAAACCCAATGTCATTACAACACAGTTGTCATCAAAGAAATGTTTGATATTATTTTTGTAAATCATGATATGTTTTATACCCTGATTTATGTCAAATTGATGCTTTGCTACTTACCTTTAACACAAATAAAATATGAACATTTTTCACAACATATATAACATATTCATAATAAAATACATGTATGTTCAACGACAAAATGGTACAGACAAAGCACTTGGTCATGTTAAAGGCACTATTACAATTAGGCCCTTTCAAGAACAACAAAATATCGCAGAAAATACGTAAAAATGAGGTTACAAACATTTTACCTGATTTTTTGAATATATTTTAATCATTTAAAAACCTTTTTGTTGTGCATTTAGTCAGTAAGTTCAATATCCTAATTGTGTTCTCTTTAGTAAATATGTTAACATTAAACGAAAACCCTGGCATAAAAATTAAATGTTTGACATTTGAGATGTTAATGATCTACTTACATTTAGTAAAGTACACTTCTTCAAATGTACATAGTTATGGCTGTTTTTATAAGCAATGCTGTTATAATTTATACCCGTTTATACTATTTACTATAACATATGTTCACCTCCTAAAATAAAGCCCCGTATTTCATCATTGCGTAGTTATAATTTATACCCGTTTATACTATTTACTATAACATATGTTCACCTCCTAAAATATAGCCCCGTATTTCATCATTGCGTAGTTATATTTATCTGGTTCTCGGGGATAATGGATTGTATGTTGTTTACATTTGAAAATATGAGCAGGGAGTGTCAGTGGAGTGGCATATTTCATTTCTACTGATGCACAGCTTCAATAAAACCGAGGCTGCTATTTTTCCATGAAGGCTTTGCTTCCTGAGGGCTTTCCCTTTCATCAGTTTAATGATATTATATAGATAGCTGTAAGAAGACGGTTAACTTACATTGACTGGCGTAGGTGAATATTTCTCTCTCATTTGCATTGGCAGAGAGCAACGTTCCATTTGGAGCTCGGAAATCATTGTATGGGTCGCCGTCATAGTTCCCCAACAACCCATTCACTTTGTTTCTATATCTTTGAGGAACGAAAGTACTTATGGCTAATGTCTGCGCCGCGACGCTAACATTAAACGAAAACCCTAGGATAAAGGTAAATGTTTGATATATGAGATGTTAATGATCTACTTACATTTAGTAAAGTACACTTCTTCAAATGTACATAGTTATGATTCATTTAATAAACAATGCTGTTATAAGTTTTACCAGTTTATACCATTTACTAAAACATATTTTCACATTCTAAAAATATTTATACTATTCTCACCACTGTGTGGGAACAGAGCTGTATATATGTTGTTTTTCTTAGTGATAACCACTGTGCCTGAATTATGGACAAAACCCGTTCTATGCTTAACACGAGATTGAAGGGTTAAATCCGTTAGGTTGTCATAAAGAATAATTCCTGAAAAACACACACACATTATATTCAAATATCAACAACATATCAACGTTCGGTAAAGAAAATGCATTCCTTTTTTAGTTTAATAAATCCGACATTATATATGCCAGTTTTATGTTTTAAAAAAAATGATCATGTCACAAATATTAAGAAACAAGACAAACAAACATAGAGTGATGTAATAAAAACAACACATTATTACAAACACCTGATTTTTTGTCGTCAAGTTCAAAATGAATTCTTGCACCAGTTGGTCCTTCTACGGCAGCAAATGCGCTAAATATCGTTGCCCTTGAATATTTCCCATCGTCTTGCATTGGTCTAGAGGTCCGCCCTTGGATGTCAAATGTCACATTGTCTATCCCCACTTGCAGTAGGGTATACTCACCCAGACCATTGAACGTAAAATTCAGATTGTCTAGTGTTCGGATGTGAGGATCACCCCAACAAATACCTAGAACATATTAAATCAATTGCTTTGAATACCTGAAGCTGATTCGTGCGATATTTTAGCTACAAACACTATATATAGATGTTTATATCTTTTATTATTATAATGGAAATTACCACTTTGTTTTATTCCAACAATATAATTAACTTTTCTAGAAACAAAATATAGAAAATAATTTCAGTCCGGACAAAAACGCGAGGCGAGTGCCTTACAAACCGCGCTCATCTCCCGAAGGAATGTGTGTAACAAAAGCAGTTATATAGATAACTTATGAAATAGCATTTCAACGCTGAAAACTCTATTAAATCAGAATTGACCTGTAAATATCTACTGCGTACGGCATTTCTAAATTAACAGTAAATGCTAGAGTCAGAAAAGCAATGTTCTTCTTGTAATACTCACATTTCTTTCCTTCAGTCAATTATATAATTTTCTGAATAATATTCAGGTTAACATAATGGCGAAAAGCAGCACGAGAAACAAAACATAATTAATTATTTCGAGTCTTATTTCGATACTAGCAACTGTTTAAAACCGATAACTTAAAAACAACATGTAAATGACCCACCTAGAGTATATGAGGAATGTTCATAGCATGTTCCTGCAGGATGGAGTTCAGTATACAAATCACAAAGATCTGAGCCATTGCAACACCACTGTTTAGGCTGAACGTCCAATCGTATGTGTTCTCTTTCAAACTGAGGATGGCGTATCAATAAACCACCGCCTATGGGATAATAGTCTGCGAACAATCCTCTTTCTTTGTCGTAGCAGCAAGTCTTGAAAAATAACATTTTGCTATAATAACTGACTGTTATGAACTATATTCATTGAAGTTTGGGTTTGGACCACATATCCGGAATTTATTTCAGGTGTGGTGGGGATTTTGTATATGGACGAAGTTTGATTGAATAAACATCTAATGTAGATAATTTGCAACCTAAAAGTTGTTGAAATAGCACATGTACATCCTAAGTTTCTAGTCTTTGTGTGTAGTGTAGTTATTGTGTAGTTATTTTTTCTGGTCCTCAGGGATCATAGATTGTATGTTGTTTACATTATAATAATAGAGTTCCGCTCATGTGCTAGGGGGGCGTCAGTGGTGTGGCATCCATCATTACCACTGATGAATAGATTCAATAAAACTGATGCTGCTATTTTACACTGCAGGTTATGCTTCCTAAGGGCTTTCTCTTTTATTAGTTTAATTTAAATACAATATACACACCTTTCCGAATGCACCAAACGCACTTCCTTGCCACAAATAATAGCATATACGATCCGCTTCCTCAATCGTTCTCCATTTCCACCATGGATCGAAGGACATTGATGTCAAATCACAAGGACACTCAGGCAGTTTTTTGGCAACTGTATCGATGTCTTGTTTCATGTGCTTTGTTTCGTGATACCAAGATACACACTGTACAGCAGTGTTGGGCAACAACGTCGTGTCTTCTGTTAGACGTTTTACAAGAATACCAGAAATACCTACAAAATGATAATTTAAATATTTAGTATTCAAATTTGCAAATAGTGACAACAAATCATTCTGAGCATAAATTGTGATCGGTTATTTTTATTGTTCCATTAATCTGTACACAATCAAAATAATATACAGATGCCACAACAAAATAAGATATGCCAGTTTGTGTTACATTTTACATTGAATTTACTTAGTTCTACAATACGTTTATTGTTATAAAGTATTATACAAAATGTGTAATTGCGTTGTTATACTTCTTTTGTTTAATTTGTTAGGTATTATTGTTTATTTTATGCGAAAACTGGCATTAAACTATAGGGTTACAGGAGGTATATAACGATTGTAGTACAGTACCATTAGTAACAGCATTTAAATCCATTCTAAGTGATTGCTGAGTGAAAGAAAAGAAATTCGAGTAGAAGAGTTGATTTCCCGCCGAAAAACCCATCCAAACATCCGGGGAATGGTCATCTGTCACCCATGTCATTTCCGAATATCCATAAATAAAAACGGCATGTGTATTCAAGCCATCAGACAAGATTACCAGCTGGAAAGTGGAACCCTATTTCGAGCAAATTGAAAGTAGTTTAAGATATAGCTTTACTTCCAATTTATTCTACAACCAAGAATATAGGAATAATGTATGCTTATATTAAATCTAAAAATGTAATAAAGAAATTGCCAATTATGTAATAGTCTAGAATAAACACTCGCCAAACATTAAAGTGATAGAACATAGTGTGAAAACTTATTTGTACAATTGCCGCAGAGATGGTTCTTTGCCGTGGAAAAACCCGTTCCCATGTTACAATAAACACAGTGCTTGGCGTGAAATCATCTGGCACTTTGTGTGAATCCTTCAATATTTGTTCAAGCTGTTTGACCTCGGGTGATGTGTTAGAAGGGCTGTTTAGTTGATCCATGACTCTGTAATACACGGTGCCCCCAAATGACCCTGTCACGTCAATACTGGCGTAGAAAGGAGCTATAATATATTCCTGCTGTAGTGTTACATACTCTCTTGATGGTTTTGGCTGCAGAAATGCCTTATTAAAACTCACCAGACCATTGGTACAAACCTGAAAATAATAAAGACGTAATTGATTTTCAAATATATGATTCACAATGAGTACATAACAACGTCATAACTTTATTTAATTAAATAACTAGGTTTGTGTACCTAAACGCGCTAAATGAGATTTGTTTAGTAGTCGGTTGTATGCTTCTAGTACACTGTATGTTCACTAATAATTTACTCGTTAAAACAATTTTTTGCCTACATAATGTAAATTTAAATTTTAAAACAAAATATTTTAAGAATTAATCCTAATATATAGTTTGAATGCTGAGTTACACATGTACATGTATATGTTATGTGTTAAATAACATTTACATAGACGGTCCTCATCATGTTGCCATATATAGGAATCCCTAGGGGCAAGTCAATCTCCCCGCTACAAATGTCGTTGGTCCGAGACAGCTCAGTATCACCCGCAGGCGTCGAATATGGCAGCAAAGGCACTGACAGGATAACATTTTGTGTACTGTGTATTATAAGTCATTTTCGAAAACAAATATCGTATGATCGGTACGATACGCAAATTCCTTTAATACGTGAAACTGTAAACTGTTACAAAGAAATTTAATATTTCTCTTTTGTATTAGTTTCTTACATTTTATGAACAAATATAACTCACTTGTTTCACATCGTATACTCCTTCGGTCGAATATTGATGGGCATTTACAAACACCTTCAATACACTTGGCCTTTGGTATAATACACTCGACGTCCTGTGTACAGGGTTCTCCCAATGTCACTAAAATATGATTTTTCATATAAACATAAATATAAATGAAATTATTATTAAGTTAACGTCGATGGTGTGTGTGTGTGGGGGGGTCACGAGATAACACGTTTATATAATATACTTTTTAAATATAACAACATTTTATTAATCTATAAAACCATTTAAGTCGAAGTATTACCTTGTCCTTTGCAAGAAGGAACTGTTCCGTTCCATGATTTGTTTTCTAAACACGTTAGTATTGTATCACCAACGAGATAAAAATAAATCCGGCACGAAAATCTGGCAAATGAACCGTACACGTTCCCATTGGTAGTGACTAGGCCACCATTAATCGGAATCGGCAACACCGGACATTCTTCAATGTAAACATTACATTAACAAGAACAATGTACACGTAAAACGTAACAATAGTACGTAAAATTTGAAACAAATAAATACACAGTTCTCAAAATGTTTTATCAATTTGCATAAATCTAATACATGTGTGTTTTCTATTGGAATAACATTTCTTATTTAAAAAATAATTTCAGTTTACAAATTTAACATCAGTAATAAGGACGATTTCCATGGGTTTTGATGTGATTTACTTAAACAATATTTTATCTCATTTCGCTCAGAATACCAATAATTTAATGCATAAAAATTAAGGAATAACATTTCAAAATGTACAAATCTATATCAAACAAAAAGCAGCAACGTCTGTTGGCCATGTGCTCACCACTCCAAGGCTAAGCATGTGTTTAAATTAAGGACCCAGCCATAAGGCGAGAACGTGCGTATACAGAAACTACTTCAAATGAACATTATGAAAAGCAAACATGCTACTATGGTGTATGAAATAAAAGAAGAAGTAACGTTTCTGCTCTTGATGAAAAAGCATAAAATCTGTATACCATTGACTTGACATGATGATATATAGCTCCATCTATTTGTCGAATCACACAGTATGTCGCGATCGCCGATTAAGCTGTATCCAGTGTCACAGGTAAGATGGAGGACTTTTCCGCAAGATGTAGACGTTCCGTCTAACTTGCCGTTTTGTATTTTCAAAGGGGGACACTCTAGACAAATGTGATTAACATTAACTTACGATATGAATTTAAAATAAAACACACATATAGTGATGTCAATAATTCTCTATCAGGATTGTCGATGATGTTGTATCGGATGAAAATTAGCCTCGGTTGCTTTGAAGCTGTTCATTCTTGATATTGTAAGATGTCACACCACTGAGGCCCCAAGCGTATAAGCGGATTTTTAAAATATGTTTACAACATCCAATCCATGATATCAGAGGATCAGAAAAATAAATTCACAATGACGCACTACTGGGCACCATTGGACGCCCGCCAAACAAAATTCATTCGATAGCTATATGTATCAATCGCTTTTGCAGTATTGGAGCTGCAAAACAGAAACGCTTGGTAGTGTAAATCCAGCGTGAAATAACATATTAAGAAATTTTAAAACCCTAAAAATTAAGCTACTAACAAACCAACCAGCAATTTTTTTTATTGATTTGGCATAAACATATGCATTGGTTGAACCGTCCACAGAGATACATTTGATTATACACTGACTAAGATTCAAACAAGATACAAACATATGGCATATGTTTATGTTTCTGTTTTGTTATCGAGATATGCATTGTGAAAACGGTACGGTTATACCTTTTATAATGCACTGTGATTCGAACGACCATATTTCATCCTGCCCACACAAAGCTCGACCATTGCCAACAATATTGTAGCATGGGTCACAAGTAAGTTCTAGCGTTGCGCCACATGCTGTTGAAGTACCATACAAACTGCCATTTGGCACCAGAAGACTTCCACAATCTGTAATGAAAATATGGAATGATCAAACGTTAACGGTCTATTATTATTATATACACTGTATATGCTCTAACAGTTTTGTTGTATTTAATTTAATTGATACACTTAAACAAATAGTTACAACAAACAAATCATTCATTTTCATGTTTTAATATTGGTTTTGATATACATGGAGCATTTTGACTTTGGTTTGTTTCTTTAATTACAAAAAGCCAACGAAAACACACATTAATTATACAGATACCATTTAAATATGAACTGGTACATGCTCGATACAATGTCTAAGTTTGCTTGTTAGTAAACGTGTTAATAACGCAATAATATACCGTTTACACCAACTTTGTTATTGTTTTGAAATATACACATTATATGAGAGAAACTGTAAAGCGATACCTTTGATAATGCATTGTGATTCAAACGACCATATTTCATCCTGCCCACACAGGGCTCGACCATTGCCAACCAAGTCGTAGCATGGATCACACGTCAGCTCCAACGTTGTACCACATGTTGTTGAAGTACCATTTAGACTGCCATTTGGCACTATAAGGCTTCCACAATCTGTAATATAAATTGTGTGATAAAAAGGCTATAATTCAGTATTCACGGAGGGGAACCACGTGACTTCAGAACATAACAAACACGCGTAATGGTGCCCAAAAACTCTCGGTAAGTTCATTATGTTGTTAAAATATGGTTATAAAGAAATCCCATCTCAGCATTGCACATAGCCTATCATATGCGCAATAACGTTTTCTTTCTATCGGTATAAACGTCATTCTTGTGCGATCAGTAGATTTTGAGATTTTTCATTGAATGTTTCATTGAATTGTGCCAAAATCGCGATTTCAGCCGAGATAACTTTCACGAGTTACAATTTATTGTCTCAAAGGTGACTCAAAAATGTATGAATTGCTCATTTTGAAACACAAAACCAAGCATCAATATTCATATTTGTCTATCATAAGTCTATATAATTGTTTTTGGGCGAAAATACGGCGCACAATTGCTTTTTTCAATTATGTAGTAACAAACACGCGTTTTTTAAAGAAGTAACTTCCACGAAAACGATCTAGTAACATCCACGCGGAGCTGTATAACTCATTTAAAAATGGGGAAAAATTACAAAACCTTTGGACCCAAAAACATTGAATTACTTTCGATTATGTTGTATAGCTGCTCCGTGATGAGATATAAGCTGAAATTACTTTGTTTCGAAATGTTTTGTATGGAGTTCAGACATTGCAATGAATTTTTTTCAAACTTCATATTTTTGATATGCAAGAAAAATACGAAATAAAGTATTAAAGCTAAAGCCCGAGATAGATACCGGACCGTAAAAAATAAACAAAAGGGATACGTATGTCTTTCCAATTGCGCGAGGAGGCCATTAACATTATCAGCTAATATTTCAACTTAAATTTCTCGTGCAGGCTATGCTTCCTGAGGGCTTTCCCTTTCATCAGTTTAAGAATAATGCTGACTGGTCTTTAATATTAGTTGTAAGTGTTTAAATCATTGTTAAATGCTTTTCTTTTTCAGGAACCATATTCAATACAACATCAAGGAAAATGCAAAAGGGACAATGCAAACAAGACACCGTAAATTGAAAGATATGTTGTACATATGGTACTCGGTGTCGATGGGAGCGTGCTAGCAGAAAAGAGACAATCGTGATGACGTGGATTTTATCTAGCTCAAAACGAGATTCAAAGACACAAACTAGCTTTTTAAAATCGTTAATTTGAAGTTAAGTATTTATAACCAATGACTAAACAAGCCAGTAATTATGAACATTATCAAACATATATGATATTGTTTTAATTTGTGTTTTATACATGAATATGTTGCTCAGTTGGGTGTTTATATTTTCATGATTGAAGGTTTTAAGGTTATAGTAGTGTAATGGACCTCGATAGATACACATTTGTATTTTATCAAAATATAAACCAGAATTTTTTCATTAACATGTGATATATATTATGCTTTAATATTTTAAGAATATAAAATTATTTATTTTAAAATGCAAGTAACATGTATTTGCTTTAATTAAATTAAAGAAGAACAATTTAACACTTTCTTTTTACTTGTACCTCCGTTCAATATGAATAAAATGAAAATGTTCAATCTTGTTTATAAAATCAAATAAGCAAAAACTGTGAAAAGTGACGTGGTGGATCGTCTCTAAATGTCATGTTTTTCAATAAAATAAAGGTTTTTTTAAACTTCTACCTAGCAGCAAATCTGTTAATCCGTTACACTACTATTACCTTAAGCTTACTGTGAATATGAAACTGGCAATGCTATTATTTTCTTATATTTACACCTCTATTTCCATTGCTTCAATATCCTTTACCGGACGAATGAAGTTCATTCCTCGATGAACACCGTTAGCCTTATCACCGCGCAAAGGTACGGAAAACACTTATGACGTCAGGAAT
>Ga0224511_10003081_pt1 | contig 11758 bp, 6 predicted proteins | sample SF_May12_sed_USG_2_FD_169988 | JGI IMG/M metagenome (GOLD analysis project Ga0224511, IMG submission 169988) | Sediment microbial communities from San Francisco Bay, California, United States - SF_May12_sed_USGS_8_1 | ecosystem: Environmental > Aquatic > Marine > Sediment | place: USA... | reverse complement strand
TTTCAGCCCTGTCGGTTCGGTTCATTACGAAACGTTTCATAGGAGAGTACGACCAAACTGTTGAATCCAAATACAAGTACAGTACGGTCGTGGACGGGGAGCAGATGGCGTTCGAAGTACTTGACACACGCTCTGTAGTAAGTAGGAGTTTAATCACATTGTAATACTAGTATGGTTGTTTGAGATTGTTGTTGGTGGTGGTTAAAAAAGAAGGCAAAAATTTGGACCGGAAAAATCCATTCGAAATACTAAATAGTTCGGATCAACGGTGTTCCGATGAACGAGCTTCAGCTGTATAGTTATGTTATTGTTCAATAGGGTATGTTATTTTAATTGTCATTTAGGTGATAAAGAGTTCCGATAATGTGCTTGGGTCTTTCGAAGGTATGGCATAATTAAAGAGTTTATATCATTGCTAAACATTTTAAATAAATAATTTTTCTCTATTTTCTGTATACTCTTCTTGAAGACTTTCTTTTTCTTTTACATTTAAAAAAAACAAATATGTTTAAAATTTGCTCGTTTAAACATACATGTACTACATTTTATACTTTTACTTTTCTGTAGACTTGATATTCTGACAGTTGTAACGTAACAAGTGTGCAAATAAATGTAACAGAATTACAGATAGTAGTGTGAGTCTATAAAAACAACAGGCTGTACAAAACCATGTATCCCAACGAATGCACTAACAATTGAAGATTCAGTAGGACGAGTAGCAGTGATTTCTAAATACTCACGCTGCAAAACGTTTTTCAATTCGCAGGTAAAACATCAGAGTGATGTCAAAACACACTTACAACAGTGAGGGACTGTCATGAACTTATTTATTATCAAAAGACCACAGGTTTTACACCCAACACTTGTTTATTCAATTCGTTCGACTTTACCATCCAAGAAATGCTTTGTTAATTATTTTCCTATTTAAGACTACCAGTAAATAGAGAATATTTAAAAAAAAAATATGCACGTAAATGTATCTAGCGTGTGTTCCTGATTGAATAAGAAATCTATCACTCGGGTTTCGTGCAGAGTAACACTTCAAAGACTTTGGTATGGACTTTTCCAACACATCTAGAACACAGGAGAGATACTTATAAACTTGTTGACAGAACGAGGACTGTGGAGCTCGCGAAGACGTGATGCGCTGGGCAGACGGCTACGTGTTAGTATACTCTGTCGTCTCCCGGAAGTCCTTCCAGCTGTTACAGGAAGTACAGAAGCGCGTGGAGGACTTTCGAAAGGGCGCTAGTGTGCCCATCGTCATATTGGCCAACAAGTCGGACCTTGCTCACATGCGCCAAGTTACCACTGAAGAAGGTATGCTAGTCGGGCATCATATATATTTCTGAACTTGACAAACATTTGTTTTAAATGTTTGTCCTTTTGGAATAAGCACACTGTGTGTTGCTTGACTTTTATAAACAAGAATCGAGCACTATTTTCTTTATGGTAATTTATCCTCGATGAAGGCAGTATGAAAATGCAAAAATACGTAAATTTTGTTCATTATTTATTTTGCTTTGAGGACCAGGTGATCGAACCAAAATCCAACATCTGTCTTGCCTTTGTGTGTTTAATCACAGTCTAATCGCAATCCAAGTTCAATCGCATTTTAAAAGCGTATGTGTATTTTTGAAAGAAGTACAGGCTATTAACGAAAACTGTACTGGTGTTCACACATTAACTTTAAAAATGAGTAAACTTTTGTTTTCACTCTATAAGCAAAAGTCGCTAAATAGTACATGTATTTACCAGACAAATACCGTCTTATGTTTTCAGGTCAGGCGTTCGCCACCTCTCTAGGAAGTCCGTTTATCGAGCTATCTGCGTCAGAAGACGTCACTGACGTCACAGAGGCATTCCACGCGCTCTGTAGAGACATTGTCGAATACAAACGACGCTCTCGGACATTCTTTGACCGAGTTTTTGGAGCATTTGGTCGAGAAAAAGTGTCTTCTTAATATTGCTTAGAAGTTGGTGTTTCAGTGATATAAATGTTGTTTGTCATGTGTTGTGTTCATTTGTTTGTTGATTTGAGTGTTCAAATTTTAATAAAATTGTTAAATAACAAGTTGTTCTCATCTTTCTGATGTCTTTATAACATTTGCTCACGTATGATTTTGCATTCTTTGTGGCAAACATTTAGAATAACAGAAAAACAATACGAGATGAGAAATATATGGAATGCTGAATAGTATACGTCTTCTTCTTCTTCTTCTTCTTGGCATTCGGTCCTCCGTAGGTCGTCAACGCATCCATACAGTTTCTGCTGGATTGTTGCACCTTGTGGCCACGTTGTTTACGTCTTCAAGAACCCAATCCAAGTCATCACGCAAATGACTTTCAAGAAATAAATGTATGTACATTGAGACAACAGATGAATAAAATAAATTTGGTTAGTCAAATATACGAAGATGTACCTCTTTAAGTTTCATGCTGTGTATAAAATATCGCACAAAACACGCATTTATCATAAATCAATAATAGCATTTTCCCATAAAAGCTACGAACAGCTAACTATACTATAAGAAATAGTCTGCATACTTTGCACGTTGACACAGTGCCTTCTAAAAAAGCATATCTGTGTAGTAGCATTTGACAACTTTAAATACTGCCCACACATTAAATTCAAATTAGGTAATCAAATTGTATCAAGTTGCTTATAACATTAAATAACATTTTTTTACAGATGGAAACTATGTATATGTGATTTACACGAGTAAGGTTAAAATAGTGGCAACTTGAATCTGACATATTCGAATTCATTCATTCATCGTTGCTGCATACAACGCATATTGTTCTTTTCGTTCACGGAACAAAATAAAAACGGGATATACAGTGTATTCACAAATATAAAGTTGATTTGTATTATGTTTTTTAAGATTACAACAGTTACTGTAAACATGTGTGTTTCGTATCTAATTTGAATCTGATTAAAGTAAACTTATATTAAAGCATGTACTTGTTATTGACAACACATTGTGCTTTTTGTGTTGAAAGGTATTATGAATCTATGACGTATGCTTTGACAAATTACCATAGCACAGTTTTCATCCCAAAAACGTGTATACGGATTAGACCACAAAACACTAGTTAACATTGTAGCTATTTAACTACATGTATGTAAGGTTAAGTATGTGTAAATTAAGATTATGATGACTTTTGTTATTTAAAAAGGAGTGAAAGAAAGTTTAGGGCTCCATTACAAGCATTTTGTATAAATATACAGCTGACTCAATTACAAACACGCATAACAATATTACAGTATACAGGCATAACAATCTTAGAAAGTGCATAATTGTGTTCAACATTTTATAGTCGTTTTTTTTCTAAGAGCCGACAGCTCACGTTCACTAGGTCAGTTTAGGAACTGATAGGCGATAAGTACATTGTTTTGAGCTCGACATCGGACGACTGGGGTTTGTCTTTCCGGTAGACTCGGGCACTGGTGTTCCTTGAAAACAGAAACAACGAAAATTACAAATTTATCTACAAACATTAATCATTGATTTATGTACTTAAAGCCCCAGAGCTCAGTCTGAGGATAGAAAATGGAAAGAAACTAAAGTGTCCTAAAATCTAAATAACTGCATGATTAAACATAAACTTAAGGTAACACTTGCTAGTTTTGAAGACCAATGTTCACAAACAAGGACATTTGCCAATACGCCATGCAAAAAGAGGGGATATCATTTTCTTGTCCATGGGACAGAAAATAGGTTTTCCTCTTTTTTTCGTATATTTTGCATCTTTTTAAGTGTGTTGAAATTATAATATTTTTAAGTCAGAGATTCAACCTGACAATTCTTGATTGATACTCATGTCGAAACTAGTTCTTTTAAATATGTACATTACAAGCCAAAGTTATGTAATCTAGTCCCATTAACACCTAACCAGAATTGAAACGGAAATTTTAAATGTAAATACTTCGAATACTTACCCGCTCACCACCGTGTCTGTAAACAAAAGTAATAACACAAGAACAATCAAGTGAAACTATATAAAAACAATAACTAAAGCATACAGCACATGGAACGACGTTTTTATATACAAGTAAATCATTTTATAGTAAAATTAGTTACAAACTTTTATTATGTCAAATGAATTAAAATATCATTTATTCCCTGTTGGCTGGAGCCCGCAAGGATATTGGTTCGGAACAAGTCTTTAAGGCACGGAGAGGTGATCTGTTTTGCTACATGGAGGAGCACGTAACATGTAAACAGTATATCATTGGGTCTGTTTAATTTAATGACTTAAGTAAAAAAAGTAAGCACGTTCTTACTCTTTTTTAAACAAAACGATCGAAGAATGTAGTATTTAAAATAGTATAACAAGTTAATAGTTTTCTTTACAAATTTGACAGCAAATGTATGTTTGTTCGAGTTCCTACTAAGAACGCCTTCGTTTAGTAAAGCTCATTACACACAACTGCCGTACCAACAGAGCAGTGTATGAATATTCTCCATTTGAATGTTTGCCAATTTATGCTTACTTTTGTCTTGATCTAAGTTTTTATGTTGCTGCATTATGTTTGTTATTGATGATTAACTTATGGCCAACCGGGCCTGCTTGTGAGGTGCCTAACCTCGGACAGAACCTAAATCTCAGACACATTTAATAATGCCTACATTTAGTTCATTAATAGCTTTAAAATCTGTTCCCGCATGAAAACTATTTACTTGTATATACTTGCTAGTGTTTTAAAAACATCAATCTGTAATATGGAAATGTTCATGATAAATAACGCCGTCCCCTACCTTCATGAATAGTTTGGTACTCGTCTGAACTGCTTGACTTACGACGGTTTGAAACTGTAGGCTCTGAAATAATATATAGATACATTTACACAAAATGCTCCCTTTTTGTCGGTAGAAGAAAAGTACAAATTGACACAAAAATGCACACTGTTTATGTTAATAATGTCATCATTTATATAAGACATCGGTCGTTTTCAAATAGTTAAATAACCTTACCTTGAACTGTATGGGCTCTCCTACGAACAAGGTTACGAACAATGAGGCCAACAACGACGGCGACCATCACGCCACCAACACTGCCAACTATCCCGAAGATTGTCGTCAATGACCAGCTGACAGACGGTTTACTGGATGTGCCTTTCAATGCTGAAGCAGATGGATGATGGTGTTGCATTAAAATACATAAATTATGCCTGTTCAACGATGCAACTAGTCGTACAGACATTTGTGTATGCGTAAAGGTGGGTACCCGCTGCCGATCAGATCATATTGATCATCCCGATCCCCTAAATTTCCCAATTTAGCCCGATCACGCTCGACTAAAAGGTTTATACACGAGCTCTTTTCGACCTCTAGTCGCTTACAGACGCTCGATTATCCCGACATACGCGCGAGCTTTACACCACCTCAAATCGACCATCTGGAAATTTGCTCGATCGCCGCCAGATCTTCACCCGACAAGATCGGATATTACTCGAGTAGAAGTCGGGATGATCGGGTACAAATCGGGTAACACATTTCGATCCGACCAAACTAGATCGCTTCACGAATGCTTCTCGATTAACTAGATCTTCTACGCGACAAATACACGATCGCTTCTCGATCGTTTGGCTACTCGATCCCTACTTGGAGGAAAGCCCGAGAAATGCCGACCAAGGTAGTTCTTTCTGACCCCCTCCGATCACTCATACCGACCGAGCCAGACCAGTACCTGATTGCCTGATCGGGTTTGATCGAGTTGATCAAAACCGGCAGTAAGAACATAGCACAATGTGTATAAATACGTACATGTTTATGTTCAGATGAGTATTGTCAAAACAATATACTATTTTGTACATTAAACATATACATACCCAATACAATGACAGTTCCCTCTGCAGCCAGTGGTGGCTTCAATGCATCATACTTTATGATGCACTTCAACGTCTTGCCATTGTCCTTCATACTGACGGCTCTTGAGTACAACGCTTTGACGGAGAACGTGTCTTCGCCTCTCATTTGTGTGAAAGTTACATTGGTTGACTGTTCCCTGACGTCATACTCAAACTGCCACGTGACGTTAATGTCACGCGTACTGATGCCGGTCGTTGTGCACATTGCAACAGGAGACGAGATGTCCCGTTCAACTAGGGGGTGGAAGAGCGTCAACTCTGGTCGGGCTAATGATACAGTTTAAACCATATAAAACTAGTATTGTTGTTTTTATAGTGTAAATGCGTGTTGACAATTGAAAGTGTCATTTAATTAAAAGACACATGTTATATTCTTAAACAAATCAAGCAACAACAAAGACCACAAGTAAACGTTTAGTACGTATATAACTGATATTACTTATTAATTCATTGATACATACTTACTCATGACAATGATGTTGGCCCCTGCAGAAATGTTACCCAACGTCTCATGATATACGCTACACACCAGCTTCTTCCCGTTATCTGCCCTACTGACGGATCGAGAGTAAACCGAAATGGCAGAGAACGTGGTTTCGTTCGCCATTTGGGTGACGTTCAGATTTGTCGAAGACTCTTTTGGTTCGCCGTCAATCTGCCAAGTTACTTCAAGTGGTTGGGGTCGAAAGCCGGACGTTGTGCACTTTGCAATGGGGATAGGTACATCGCTTTCTACTAGTTGGTGCAATATGGTAACCACGGGTGTTGCTGGTTTTACTTACAACAAAAAAGCTGAATACGTTAATTATGACGCTTTCGATTCTCATACCAACTATATTTTATACTTAGTTAACATAAATGATTCGGAAATATACAGTAAACTAAATTGAAGCCATGTACAAAAATAAACTTGTAACAAACTTATATTACTACATAGTATCAAACTTTGTTAACATTTTAAATGTGTTACTAAAACAAGAAATGTTTGACTTGAATGCGTTTACCTGGACACAATGGGACGATGCACCTTCCCCACCTTTCATCGGGGTTTACAGTGTAGCACCAGAAAAATCCATCCGCACCAGGGTCCCTTTTATTCAGACATTAGGCGAAAATCTTGTATTGAATTAATTTGAAATCTCTTTTGACATATTTAAACTTAAACAATGACTACTCAATCGTGATATCATTCCTGCGTTTATTGAACTAAAATGCGAACGGTTGGCAAACATATATCAAATGTAATTTTAAAACACTTCAACGATTTAACATGAAATAAAACATTCAGCTTTCTTTTAAAGCAGTCGCAACGGCCTACAGAGTACCCCAAATTAAATAATGAATGAATGTGCATGTATAGCTTTTAAGGAACTCATTTGGACCATAAAATATGTTCATTAACGTTACAGTTTGAAACATATAAGAGTTAATAATAGCAGTAGCAATAATTATAATAAATAAACGAATAAATGTTACCTTTTTGCAAGTTACAAAAGAAAATTGATAAGCTATTTAGTGTACCTGCAATAGTTCTTCGCATCTTTAAAGGAGCCTTCAGGAAACATAGATTCAACGTAGTTACGATTCTTTTTGTGCGGCGAATCGTCCACCCACATCTGACACAGTTTACCAGACTCTGTGTGCGACACAGTAGGAAGTTTTCCGTGAGTGTTTTGACCGTCCCAACATTTTGTGTTCTCTGGCAACATTCCGTGCATAAATAATTTCAATCAGTTTACTACGTCAAAGGAAAGAAGGAATAGTTTCGCAATTTTCTAAACTCCTCCCACTTTAATTGTATTCCATTGTTCGTGTGATAAGGTTTATCATAAACAGGAAGTACGCTTTCTTTTGTATTTACTAGGTCAGGTTGTCACCTGACAAACGAAACCTTAACCATTGCATTCAAATGGACCATGTACTTTTATAAATAATAATGATTGACAGTTGCGGAACTGTCTATTCCTCGTTTCATAACTATTATGTTGTACTTTATAGTGTACGCATGCATGCTAATTTGAACATATATAATAACTAATTATTATCAAGTGAATGTATTTTACATTTTTTGTCAATGACAAATAACAAAACAAAGTGATATAAAATTAGCAGCATTTCAATTATAGCGGAATATCCATCATGTCATTTTGTATTCGCCGTAACATAGCGCGTTGACACAAAAATATAGTTTTTTCTAAATGTCTGTTGCGTCATGATGTTGTAAGTTTTTTTTGTGTCGTTCTGTGTGTTAGTTTTTGTACGGGCCATTTTGTCATGGTGCCCTTAAACTTGACATATCTACATTGTTTACAACATTCTTTGTTTGAACATCTCTTCAATTTATATTATACTGTTCATTGTAGTTTGAACATCCATTCGCCAAGTAAAGAAATTTGAAACAATGGAAAATTAACCTAAACGTCATGCACCAACCATATGTATTTTAAATGCCTTTTTGTATTTTGAGATATTAAAATATATTAGTTTTTTAATAATTTTAAGCACTCAGTTGTCATAAGTTGTATGTTAATTGCATTTAGAAATAGAAGTCTAATCATGCGCCAGGGGGCATAAGCGGTGTGGCATCTTTCTTCACTATTGATGAGCAGCTTCAAAATAACCGAGATTGTTTATTTTTTCCATGCGGTCTATGCTTTCTGGGGACTTTCATTGTTGAGCAGATCCTTTTTTATTATTGTAATACAATGCATAGTATATACTTGGCAATTTTTAAATGTTTTGTCGCGTTGTAAATCGTTACAGCCGTTTTAAAAATAGTGTATACAATGGCAACCAGCCATTAAAACAAAGGGCCTGTACTTGCAAGTGTTTCTCTCTTTATACGGTCAGCAACTAACTACCTCCCCACATAAAAAATATTTATCTTAATTAATATTAAATGCAGGTCAACAGTGAATGTAAACAGCAACGCAATATCAAGTTTTAGTCTGATTTTGACATATTACTTCTTCGAAGTTCCACAAAACGATTTTCATTACTTACCTAAGACGCGAACTACTGCTGTTCCCGACAGCGGTGTAGATGATGTGGCGAACTCGATGGTGCAGGTCAACGACTTGCCGTTGTCTGCCACACTGACGGCTCGCGAGTACTCCGCCATAACGGAAAACTTGCGCTCCGCTATCTCAGTTACATTCAGACGGGACGACGCTTCCACGGCACCGTCCCCAAACTGCCACTTGACTTTGATGTCTCTGGTCCATAATCCTCTTGTTGTGCAGTTTGCCAGAGGGGCAAATGAGTTGGTTTCTATGAATGACTTGTAAAGTGTCACCATTGGAGGTAATGGTCGTTCTGTAATTACAGATTTTAACAGATAGAATTTTAAATTAAACTCTTTTGTAACTATTTACAAAGTATAGAAGATATGCCGCTTAATATTTAACAAGATGAATGTTATATATTCGTTTATATACAATGGCACAACCCGCCCGGCTCATACGTAACTTACGTAGTCCAAAATGACTTAACATATATGGGTATCTGTAAAGTATATTTGTTCAACATTCATATGGAAAACGACCTACAATAAGTATACCATACGTTGCTTCCCGAACGTATACATTTGCTATTTTAACGTATTTATGTGGGGCTAGCAAATTTGGTTTATAAATTGTAGCATAGGTTTCGAGACTGTTCGATATTTGCAGAAGCATGCATTTATAAAGAGGGTCACACTTGTTGGTTTTGTTAATTTTATTATACAAATTCTACCTGATTGCCATTTTCGATAGTGTTAAAGCCCAAAGAAAAGTGTCAATGCACTTAAATCATTAAAAATCAAATTTAGATATAGTCTAAAGTCTTATTACCTCTAACTCTAAGCGAAACATCCAGAGAATCACCCCCGTTGTTATAGCACGTATACCGGCCGCTGTCTGTGAATGTCGCGGGATTTAGAACTAGGTTCCGCTCTTTTTCGGACCAACTCAGGCGACTGATTTTGTCCATACCTATGTCTGGGCGCCATTGCGATGATTTCACATAATTGAAAAGCCACTGGGTACCGTTAAGCGGTCCTAACCAGGCAGGATAGTCTTTTTCAGCTATAGGGCATTGAAAAACGGCCTGTGTACCGTTTTCTACCGTTATTGTTTTCGCGTAGTTACAAGCAGTTTGCCGAGCTGAAAAAAAACGTCTTCCGTTAACTTTAACAACTGTTATTTGTCAACAAAATCAAATTCAGTTAAGTGTTACGAAGGTATGTTTTAACAGAAGTATAGGCTTGTTAAAGAGTATTTTACAGAAACGTAGTAATATAAAATACCTGTTAAAGCGATGAAACAAACAACTGACCAATAGCTTCCATGAAACATGTTTATTTTATCAATGACTGAGACATTTACTGATGCTGTCAAAAACTGCGTTTGCGGCGTTGCTCGAAGTTGACGAAATTATATAGAAATATATGCAAAATGTGCAGGAAGTGATAACAAAATCTAAATTGATAAAGAGTAGGCGTATGATCGAACCATTCTAATCTTCTCCAGTCTGTTGGTTCACATCCTATTTTATACAGATACAATCATCATACAAGTGTTTAATTTAGTCGATTGTTGATTTTCCCATTTCGTATTTAACACTTCGTAAGCCCTTCACATTTTAAGTGTCAATTTCATCACACCTTAATTCTAGCACGTAACATGCATATTTTATAAGTGTTATATACCATTTTTCAGTTTCTTTGGTACCACAAATTGACTCCTCACGAACGTTTTTGTTCATATATATTATTGTAAATAAAAAGTGTTATCATCCACATAGTTTTAGAGTTTGATGTTATATACTACTCAAAATTTGCTAAGGATCACCTTTTTGACATTGCATATTTCAGTCCTATTGCTAACGATACACTGGTACAAGGTCATTATTGTGTACTTAAGTTATCGATTTGTCATGTACAGCTTGCACTAATTATATTTCATTCCTTTGAATAAATTCTCATATTTATTACAAATACACAAAAGTAACACACTGTAGTAAAAGTGATCCTTAGCACTTTTTGAGTAGTATACGTGTATGCTAAATTAATACATTCAAGGTACATTTGTATTATGTGATTGTAGACAAATACCTTTTTCCTTACAGAAGTTAAAAAAGAAATGAGAAAGAAAGAAATGTAATGCAAAACTCATCGTGACTGCTAAGCAAATTTCTTTATAAATGTTATTATGTAATGTCATTAAAATTTGCGATGCCGACGAAAAGCGAGAGAAATTATGCAAAACAGGTTAATAAGAAGTACCTATACATATTTGTAAAAATACGTGTGTTGTTGTTTTGATGTTGGTTGTTGTTTGATAAATGTAAAATGCCCTCATCAAACAAGTCGATACGCTGTCAAGAATAAAGTATACGTACCACAAACAAATGAGAATGGTCTTGCAGTCTTTTTACAAATGCCTAAAGCATATCAGACCGGTAATATAACTCTTTCTATTATTACACACCCGGCGTATATATTATTTAGTAGAATTCCTTATTATATTGTAGTTATTTAATTATATTATAAAGCATGTTCAATGTCATCTTCGTTCATGTGTATGCTTATAGCTACTCACTGTCTGGAATTTTCGCCCTGACGTCACAATCAACACATTAATTTACATTTAAGTATGTCAACAAAAATATAACTTAAATATTTAATCATTAAACAACTTGTAACACAAAGTATTCTTTGACAAGTGTATTGTTGCATTGATGTCAATACCGAGGACAAACAAGAAAAAGGTTAATATTTGCCGATATAAATATCGTCTTTGTTCATCCATACGCGTGTATTAAATAACAACAAGGGTGATCGAAAACGGCTATGACAACAAAATGGACTATGTGCATAATACTCTTCTGCCAATGAACAGT
>Ga0224511_10003079_pt1 | contig 11765 bp, 10 predicted proteins | sample SF_May12_sed_USG_2_FD_169988 | JGI IMG/M metagenome (GOLD analysis project Ga0224511, IMG submission 169988) | Sediment microbial communities from San Francisco Bay, California, United States - SF_May12_sed_USGS_8_1 | ecosystem: Environmental > Aquatic > Marine > Sediment | place: USA... | reverse complement strand
AAGCATCTGTGTTCATTTTATTAACTTTTAAGACTATTTATCGGAGAACAGACACACTGAAGGACACTTTTATGGACAGTTTTCAGATCTTGTTCGAAACACGACAAAATAGAAATCATGTTTGAGTCTAAGACGAGAAGGGAAAGAAACCTAAACAAACCATGTCAACGTAACCTGTTAAAAGATCCCAACAGTAACACTTATTTTATTTTAAATAGATTCTTAAACATAGTACCTTTAAACTCCATTGTCCATTGATATTATCTAAAATTTAGATTATTTATATCATATAAAGTTTAACATGTTGTTTTGAAACAACATCACACATGTATTTGGTTGGCCTTTCGCATTTAATATAAAATATAAGCACTTACTCTCGCAACGATTGGTTACTGTTCGAATGTGTTGATACCCAATACTGCAGTTACACGTGTAGTATGCGGTTGCTGCAACATTAACGCAGTGTGTGGTACCTGGATCACAGTCGTTCTGACCCGGCATATCACACTGTCCACCTTCTGAGGCTAAAATACAGACAACGTGTTTCGTAAGAAATTTAAAGCGTTTTAGATTGGAAAACAAGTTTGATGAATAGCAGCGTGTTTTGCATTATTTAAGAATGGTTTTTTATAATACTTATTTCGCATAATGTTTTGAGATCATAATTGATATTATAATATACATGCAGATGTTTTATTAATTAAAATCGCGTATATTAACACAACTCTTGACGAAAGTGTTTTACAACACTGTATATGTGTGTCTTATGTTTTCCTTACTAACCGCTTAACGGTACATTTTTTTTATTTTAACGTTATGTAAAGATACATACGCTGATAAATGTCCATCTTTAAGGTACTATCAATTGTCGAAATCCACGGAGTGATGTCACCATGTGTTTCTTTTATCAATGCATCACGTAAGTTGTCGTACTTCCATGTTTCATTTATCAAGACCATGAACTTTAATTGTATCTTTGCTTGATTAGCAGATTCCCTGAAGATAGAGTAACTAATAACAAAAACAAACGGTTTTCAAATGTTTATCAACTGCATTGTCTAACAGGTTTTCTTAACCGTTCATTCCAATATACAAAGTAAGTTTAAATGCATATCGCTTGGTTTTAAAATGTTTTTCCAATGATATATTGGCTAAAAGTTCGGCCCAATTACATCTTTAATTCTTAATTATTAGTTATTAGGTAATTATCGGGCATAATGCTGTTGTACATATAGAAGAATATGTATAATAACTGGTAAATACATACGTATGAAGAACAGAGATGTCGTAAACATCCACCTTAATGACGCCGACAGTGGTGGAATTCCAACGCGTCGTCAACTAAATTATGTATTCATGTATCAACAACGGATATTGGATATAATGAGCAAGCTATGCTTGCGTTTAGTAATATTAGTCGTGGCCAAACAATAAGGATATTTACTACTTAATCTTATTTAACGACAAATTTTGTTTAATGATGAACCAATGTATAATAGTATTTGTTTTCCTATCATATGTTATCATTATTCTTTTTAAGACTGGAAGTGTTTATGGTATTTCCTAGAAAAAGACCGACGCCCTCAGCGAGACAGTCCCTTATACGAAAAGGAAAGCCCCACATGAGTACACAAATAAACATAATAGTAACTAATAACGGTTACATGTATGTATATTTCAACAATGTCAGCAACAAATTTTTAAACGTGTTATTTTTAGATACATATACCCCTTTAACTGGCAACGCCCAACACATGCTCGGACACAAAACATTGTCAAAAAGTGTTTATATGGCCATTCGCTCCATGGTCTGAGTAGGTGTACAGACCGCCGTCTGAGTACAGTTTAAAATCTAAATCCTGACCAATACAAGTATATTTTCAGTTTCATAATCAGATAAATACACAACCCTTGAAGCAAATCTCTTCCTCTTTGTTGCATTGAAAATCAGTGTCAATGTTAAAAGACGACGATACTAGTTATAAAATATTAAAACAGTGTGTTTAAAATAAAACACAACTTACTGTATTAGCTGCATTCTTCTTGTTTTCATCTGTTTTAACACTGTTGTTTGTGATGACAGAAATGTCAACCACAGCTTCTTGTATATCCCACATGGTATAACCAAAGAATTTGACTCCAACTAAAAAGATCGTCAATGTTTATCAAGCATATATTTAATATAAAAAGGCAACTCAGAATAATATTGCGTTTTACTTACGTCTTATAGATAATTATGATATCTTAAGAATAATCGTGCATGTAAAAATAAAATTAAATATGCAATCAGTACTTATTATTATGTGACATATCTACGAAATGAACCAGACCTATAAACGTATAAATTGCAACGTGATGAATTAAAATGCATTGTAAAATGAAAATCATTACCCTAAAGGTCGTAAGAACATCATTGTCATGTTTTATACTTAATACTGGATGATAATAGTGATATATTATTTCAATATGTTGAACGCAGGCAAATAATGAACTGTTTCACTGTTTGTTTCAAACTATATTTAATTTAGGGGAGATTAACTTAATTAACTTCTGCATTAAAGCTTATAGGAAATTAAGTTATGCTAATATTTTGTTAAACTTCAAAGCTGACTTGATTGTTTAAGAAAATTCTTTGGTAGACAGCTCATAATTTATATTTTGATTCATATTCCACTAAGAAATCTTAATGCTACAATATAAAACTGAGAAAATAACATTTTTCTAGTTTTCAAGTTAAAATATCATTAACAATTGAGGTAGAATCAACTTGTTACATAGCAGGTACAATATATCAATGTCAAATGTCGCTTGTATTTTCGAGATTAATACCTTAAAGGAGCTAAAGCACATAAATTGGGTCGAAATGTACTCATGGTCAAATATGATTTAGGTAAGAGTCTTAGCAAAGAAATGTGATGTAAAATGGCTGACACTAAAACAATTTTGACTTCATATTTTAAAAGATATAAAATGCATGTAATAGGAGGTAAATCCTTTTTGTGTCCGTGGACAAGAAAAGGATATGCCCTTATAATGAATGGTATATTGGAATTGTCCTGGTTTGTGCACATTTTTCTTCAAAAGTAGCACATGGTATCTATTGTTTATGCTCTATTACGCAGTTATTTAGACTTTTAGGGATAGTTTATATTTATTCTCATGTTAATGCCCAAACCGTGCTCTGGTGACTTTAAATGCTGGAATTAAGCTATACGCTTACTTTTGACATACTATATGGTTATGACGAGTTGTATACATTAATATTTATATCATTTCTAAGACGCTTACCGACTGGAATACATTTGTCATCTTTATCAGTTGTGTACTGGGATTTACATATACAGGTAACCCCGCCAATGGTGTTCGAACACACTTTTGTTAGATCTTGACATAGATGTGTTCCAAGCGCACATTCATCGATGTCTACAGAAGGCAAACAATAATCAGCGCAAAACATACTACCATCAACTCACATTTACAAATATCAAACAATAAAACTATCACGTTCGATAATAGGAAAATGTGACATTATTTTTTTAACGTTCTCATGAGAATGTAATGGAATATATAGTGATTGGCAGTAGGTTATCTCGTTTATATAAACCAACTAAACAATGGTTTAAAATAGAGTACCTAAAGACTAAAAATCTTTGTTTCGCATTATGTGAACGTGTAATGTACAAAACGTAGAAGAGCCTAAACCCTGTAAATGTTCCATGACATTTGTTACTATATAACAACAAAGCTTATACTTTGCATTTATTCATATTAAAACATACCTTTGCATGTTGTGTTTGTTGATGTGTCCAGTTCGTATCCTTGGTGACAAGTGCAGAAAAACGACCCATGTGTATTGGTACAGTTACTATTTTGATCACATGAGCGGAGTGTGTAGTTCTTCGCACATTCGTCAATATCTAACATACAGAAAACAGTTAACATGTTAAATTCTACCGTAAAATTTAAGTCCGGCTTAAGAACACAAAAATAGTTTTCTAAATACCTGCTGCGTCATGGTGTTCTACGTGTTTGTGTGTCCTTGTATGTGTTGATTTTTGATCGGGCCATTTTGTCATGGTGCCATTAAACAACTTGACATATATACATTGTATACAACATCTCTTCGATTTAAATTATATTAAAAAAATTAACCCCAAACTTATAATATTTATGATAATCTCTAAATATCAGTTAATAATTGCGATGCCCTTTTATGCACATATATACTTTTAAGTTGATGTACCATGAATGTCTGTGCTTATTGCATGTAATCGGGTTAATAAATTATAATAATGCATGCGTTTTTTCTCCGAAAATGTGAATATTGAAATTAGCTTTAGCTTCTTTAAAAATAATCAAACAATAATACTTTTATGTCGCATTATTGTTAATAATAACTTTGACAATTTCGTATGCATATAATAAGCCAATATACTTCACCACGATTGAATACAAACGATTTTAGTTTACTGATTACCTGTACAATTTTGTTCTGTATTTGACAAGATTTTGTGAAAACCTTCTGGACACGGTTGACAAGGGTCTTTGGGATCTGTTGCATTTTCGTTACAGCCCGTGGGGCAAGTGAAGTTCTTGCAGAAGTCCACCTTTGTTTCACAGAATTTTCCTTGGTAACCGGGTGTGTCACACTTGCAAAGTATGTTTGTAAAATAACCTGACATAAAATAAAATATGAATGCATTGATCGTTAAAAATGTTATTCGATATACAAAATCATAGTTAATCGCAATATGCTACTCCTTTATTAATATCGTGAATGCAGTACATACCACTTTAAATAAATTGGGAACTTGCTTCAGTTTTATTTAGAATTCTATTAAAACTTTATTTTCTAAAAAGTGATCATAAACTTTTAATTTTCTACCTGCATGTACAATAAATACAATCATTTCATTTGACTCAAAAATATTATTTATCTTATAAAACATTGTAATTCTGACTTAACAAATATACAGCTTAATCTTAGACATGTTTTTATTGCGCTATTTACTATTATCATTATTATTATTATTATTATTATTATTAGTAGTAGTAGTAGTAGTAGTAGTAGTAGTAGTAGTAGTAGTAGTAGTAGTAGTAGTAGTAGTAGTAGTAGTAATAGTAGTAGTAGTAGATTAACAAGTTTAAGTAGATAAACAAGTTTAAGTAGATTAACAAGTTTATTGAAAACAGATAATTGTTGCCTTACTGTTTTGAGACACAGTGCTCGTAAATTCACACTGGCTTAATTTCGAGCAACCGCAGTAAGTAATCCTAACCGGATGGGCGACTGTATTATTGAACTTGTCGGTCGCTTGGATGACAAATCCACTGCCTGTCAAGTTTACATTTCGTAGTTCTGTGCCTACCGTCCAGTTAAGTTTACCATCTGAAAAGTGTTAATAGTATATGAAGTTGCCATATCATCTCATGTAAAAACACAAATATATAGTTTTTCTAAATGCCTGTTACCTCATGATGTTGTACGTGTTTTTGTGTCGTCCCGTGTGTTAATTTTTGTACGAGCTATTTTGTCATGGTGTCCTTAAACTTGACATATCTACATTGTTTACAACATTCTTTATTTGAATATCTCTTCAATTTATATATCATAAAAAGTAAGTATAATTAACAGACATGAAAACATTTGTTTTAGAATTTACATTGAAATATTTCTGATGTTTTTATTCCAAAAATACATGTACATATTTGTTAATGATTGTTACATATATAATGTATCTAACACAATAAAAATGTGCTAACCGTGTATAACAATTTCTGTTATGTTTGGGACCGTTGAAAACGTAAGGACTTGAGAATCGTTTCCTTCCACTAAACTAGTCAGGTCGAGAATCCAAGATCCGTTACCGTTACTCAGAGCTGTGCTGTTTGGCATTTCTGTCGAGAACTTTGGTGGAAAAGTGTCTGAAAAGAATTGTTCGTAGATTTGCTAAATGTGTTAACGGAATTGTTACGCTTGCCAGATTCAAGAGCTTGTAATTTGCTCATTTCTTTGATTTCTATGTACGGTCCTGATATCATGTCTAATTATTTGGTGATAGGGTAATGGGCAACTGTGATGGTCAAAAACCTTATCATTTAAGGTAGTCCGCTGTCAGTTACTGTCGCTAGATAATGTTTTGGTTGTATGTTTAATCACTTGGTATATGTTTTAGTCATTTATATAGTAACATCAAACCAATAAAACAGTACTAAGGTCGTGCCCTCATACATGATTAATATTCTTATTAGATGTTAGGCTCTACGTACTGCTTTTTTAAACATTAACAACCTTGTTTTCACTTCATATACAACAATTCATGTAAACACTTTTGCGTGGAGAGTCAAAGACACAACTGGAAAAAATCGTTAAAATGAAACAAATACGATACTATACTAAAAACAACTTACGTCGTCGCAAGTAATCGTAATAGGCGTCTTCATTTATTTGGTGTATGTTTTCCCCGGCGTCGGTACTGTTAGTGCGCGCGATGGTCAGCAAGCATTGTTTGTCCAATTGTTTATCCCAGGTATTATTGCAAACGTTGCTGAAGTTGCCAATCTCCTGTTCTGAATATCCATTGAATAGAGCTGTCAGATTGTCCACTAAATTTTCTAAGAAACGTGGAGTTGAATTTGTATTATGAGTCGTAAAGTCTCCATCCGTTAATGAGTAGTTAAACAACGACTGGTTGCAATCACTTCTAATTGACCCTTAAAATAATCAAAATTACCAAGCGTTACTGTAACATTTTAAACAAAACAATTCGATTTTTTAAATACTTCTGATTCGTAGTAGAAATTTTGCTTTATTTATAGATATGATTATATGATTTGAACACATATAAAAACGCTGCTAGCCGTAAGCCTTTTCTTTAAGTAACTGTTAAGATGACTTATTGTTACCAATCCGCATTTATTTACAAAAATGGTGGTTTCACCTGTTGTGTTTGAAACAACCGTGAGAGGTATCAACTGAAATACTTTCACCAACAGGTACTTACATGAGTCTGCAAAATTAAACATGTCCTGCTCAGAGGAGTTTAAACGATAATTGTCCCCTCCCCTTGAAACATATGATCCGTTTGTAATGCAACCTGCAAGTCCCTCGGGGTGCAAACTGCACAGCGCGGTAATATGAGTTGATGTTATTGAAATACTCAGAGGGTTTGTGAAAGTTACTGTAATCTAAACAAATACGATAATAACGTTAGAGTATTGGTTAAACATATTTTTGTGTAATTATACATCTGATAAAATCTGCTGAAACCAGTGATTTACGATGTGAATCAAAAAGATATATTTTTAAAATAATAAAAAGTGTTTGGGTTTACAATGTTTAATTCTTAAAGATATCTTGTTTAAAGTATTTCAATGGTTTAAAATGCAAGTATGTGCACACAAAATAATTTACCCGTTTAATGTATGCATGTGGTTTTTCGATTATAATGTTGTCCTCGCCGGGTCGACAATACAATGCAAACATGTTCTGTATATTACCAGGACACGTGTTATTGTACCATAGCTTGGTCTCTGAAAAAACTCGGGTAGTATTTGCTTTTGCATCTCGGTATACTTGAACATTGCCAGATTTGTCATTTATCTGAAATATGACGTGTGTTTGTTCAATGTAGATACAGGCGTTTTGTACAGAAATAAAAATGGAATTACACTAAAGTGTTATTTAGTGTGAAAAGTACTTACCATTTGACATTAAACACATGACTATTTTGACGTTCTATATAAAAGAAACCAACTCTATAATAACGTTATTCATTTTATTTCAATTTGAAATTAAGATCTAACAATCACTTAACATACCTTGATTCGAAAAGCCAATCCGACAAGAACAGTGGCATCGGTATTTCCTTCGACAAAATAATCGGTTCTTGCTTGTATTTCTAGAGAGCTGTGTCACGTAAATATATGTACACATTATATATGATAATCAGAACAAAAAATAAACGTTCATGTTTTTTTAATTTTAGTGAAATGTACTACAACTAACATTTATTATAAACCACTACCTTGTGTTGAAATGATAACTTATTGTTATAGTTTGAAAGCAAAAAAGACTTGTTGGTTGGCAAAGACGAACTTGCTCACGACAAAACATAAATATTGAAACATAAAATGAATATAGATTGGAGACTAGAATTAATTTGCTTTACTTGATAATATCCTTTGCAAAAAGGTTTCATTTTTCGTGTAGCTGCTAGCGCGCAATGTTAATAAGCACACTGTTTATTGTTTGCACATTGAAGAGACAGACATTGAGTAATAGTTACATTTGTAATAAATGTGATTGATTAAGTAAACAGATATAACTTTACACAATACTAGCGTGTAATTTCGTGCCTTTTAAATCAATAACTGAAGGCTGTGTTTACCCTGTATTGTCAGTCGCGTTTATTCGCAGGAAGACGTATTCGCCGTGTCCATTGAAGGAATACGTATGACCGTCTAATGTATCAACCTTCATGTCACCCCCTGAGACAGCTGTAAACGCTGGAAAAGAAACAAGACTATAATTCATAAACATATGATATAGTAGACAAGAAAATAATAGCACTATAACCATAACCAAACAAAGTAATTAGATACCGTTTACCATCATTTAATATAATTATGTTTATACAATGTAATAAAATCAAAATGAACTAAGGCATTGAATCTTAGCGACCGTTCTGTGTACGCGTTTACTGGCAATGTATCAAATAACCGAATAAGCCTTTAAAATTGATCGAATACACTAATAGTTCAAATCCTCATTTGTATTATGAATATATTTTAGATAAGACCTGTATCAAAATGTCTGCATCTTGTAACATTCCTATCAAGTTTAAGATTGGTATGTAGCTATGTGTGTCTTTAACAGGAATGTATCTAGTGGGTATGCACCATTATGGGTACGTGTATGCTATATATTTGATTTGTGATCTAGTTTTAAATCAACTGTCTTGCAGAAAGACTGATCGACACAGACAAATCAAAGCCCTTCCCTTCCCCTTCCTGTGCAGTTTTAGTTTTTACCTCTCAAAGTTTATGAAAACATGTTTTAACAAATATATTATCATGAAGTATGTTTTTGTTTGTGGTGAACTAACAATAGTTGGCTGCTATTAACATAACTTTATGCAGTATCAATATGTAATTTGTTAACTAGTTAAAATACATAATGATATAGTTTTGGATATATATCTGCTCTAGGTAACCCAACCCAATCCAGAGAAGGAGGTTGAACAGTTATGTTTGAATTCAGATTTTTTATTTCCGGCTAAACATACTATAGTCTGGGATATATTAAAGGGTATTCTTTTGGGCCGGGATTGAGGTGTATAGTAATATTTTGGTATTTTCTGAAAGGGGAAACATTGCTCTTAAAGATTCGAAGCGGTTCTGGTCCGGCACCCTTAAGCGTTTTGAGAAATTTAAGATGGCGTCCAAGATGGCCGCAAGAGTTTTAAGTATTTTGTATATGTTTATTTTTATGTATTTTTCTCTATTAGTAATGTATTAGTAAATGTTTGTGGTATTTCCTGTTACAGAATGCAATGCTCTTCAAGATTTCAGAAGGTGTCGGCTTGGCACCCTCGAGCGTTATGAGAAAATAAAGATGTCTTCCAAGACGGCAGCAACATTTTACGTTAGTGTCCATAATTATGCTTATTATTGTAATGTTCTCTTCTCTAAAAGGAATGTAATAGTTAATGTTTGATACTTTTTTCAAGGAGAAGCACTCCTCTCAAGATTAAAGCAGGTGCTGGCTTTGAACTCCTGAGCATTTTGAGAAATTCAAGATCGCGTCCAAGATGGCCATCATATGTTATGATGTTTCTATGTGCGTCTTTTTGTTAATGTGTTCTTCTTTATTTAAAAAACATACTGCATAAAATGTTAAAAACTATATTTATATCGTGTCCCTTGTTTACAAATTAGCCATTGTTGTTGATGTACTACTGCTAGCTATGTCAATTATGGAAAAATGCTTTTTCAGTTTAGCCGTTGTTACATCAACTGTGTCCCTTTATAATTTTTCATATCCATTGCAAAAATATTAAAATGTAGTATTTGTTAAATATCAAAACATTATTGTAAAACAGAAGCTTAATGTATACATTCTTGGGTCTAATCATTGTGTGATATTAAAACAAGCATGCTTAAAATATGTTATAGTGCAAGAAACTGTTATTAATAGCAAAAATAGTTTTTTCTATATTTAGTAACAGCAATAATAGTATATCGGTATGTATGTTCCTTTTTTACATGTCATAAACCATATAATTGTTGTACTTTTATCATTACAGATGATGTGTTGCTTTTTTCAGGACCAAACACAACAGAAACAGTTATCAATTACAGCATTTTTTATTATATTTTTTTATAACTATTTTATGTGACAACTCAGACTATCCAGTTCTGTTTAAAAAACATGCGTATCAAAGAATACTTCAAAGGAAAAACGTTCGAGACATTTGAAACTGAGCTTCAATCCTCTAAGGGTCGAAGAAGATCAGAAGGTGTTAATTTTTCATTTCAACTTCACTGCATTTTTGTGGACATAATGTGAGGCTGAAAAATGTCTGAAAGTGTGCCGAACAGGGGATGATGTGGCTTTCAAAGGTGCTATACTCAGAACATGTGCAAAACGAAATGACAGATGTGCGTTTTAGAGTTGAAGGTGCCATACGTGATCTGCATGCAGCAGAGGTCAGGTACTATGTAGACTCTAGGGCAAGATTCATGACTACAACACATATTAAGGCAGCCGCAGCACCAACATGTACTGAGAGTAATGCTTATGATGTGGTCATTAGTCAAGTCACAGAATATGATGTAATTAAAGGTAAAAAATGGAATTCTGTGGGAAAAAAAGGTATGTTAGCAAATTTGGAGGTTCACAATTGCGAAATAGTTTATGAGTCGAATTGATGAGTACTTTGGAAAGGAAATAGTTATTTTACAGTCTCCAATATGGTTGTTTTTAAAGAAGTTGCTCCAAATCTCATCAAACTGGTCAACACACAAGATGATGATGAGTTTGACTATGCATTAAAAGGAGTAGCAAAGCACATCATTAATGAAGTCCGAGATATTGATAATTATCCAACCATAAAAAACACAGGGATAAAAAGTGAAATACAGCTATTGGAAGGCACCCAACTAAGCTCCAAATACTGTAGGGCTTCTATCAAGAAGTTCAAAGAGCCTCATAAACGAGCTGCAAGAGTTTAACAGTACATGTTCAAATGATGAAATCCTGCGTTTTAAAAGGTCAGCAGCAGTTGCAGCAACAGAAGACTAAAAACTGTGTGCCATTTCTAGTAGTAATAAGGGGATGAATCAAACAGTTGTAGATAATTTTGACACTGATATCTCGTCACAGAATGGAAATCAACTCACTCGCGTGCCATATTGATGACACAGCCAGACGTTGCTGAAGACACTACTGTCACTATTGAAACAGTAAATCGATCCCAACATTTAAACTGAAATCAAAAGATATCAAGGGCCAATGAGCCCACACATGCCAGAGAACAAAAGCAAAAATCATGTGTTACCACTTTGGGTTTAGCTATGAAAGCAGTGTCCAGATCACATGCCCAGGAAATTGATTTTGCTTTCTTGCAGGCCGTTTAGTGTACACCCAAATGTCCAGAATACAAGAAAATACAATGCCATTTACTATACACCTCGCTGCCAGGTAGTTTAAGGTATCTGCCAGACTATATTTTTTATTAAAAATAAGCAACCCTACATACTTT